>Ga0302288_1000040_pt1 | contig 117453 bp, 96 predicted proteins | sample III_Fen_N1_1_FD_194549 | JGI IMG/M metagenome (GOLD analysis project Ga0302288, IMG submission 194549) | Peat permafrost microbial communities from Stordalen Mire near Abisko, Sweden - III_Fen_N1_1 | ecosystem: Environmental > Terrestrial > Soil > Wetlands > Permafrost | place: Sweden: Abisko... | reverse complement strand
ATTTGTGAATCTATTGTCTATTTTACTCGTATACATACTATATGGTATGTGTACGAGTAAAAATTTTAACTTTTAATTAATCTATAAAATTGATCTATTTGGAGTTTTAATATTGAAAGGCTATAATCAAAAGGCATTTCTTTAAAGAAACTTTTCATCAAACTACCTTCAATAGCTATAAAATTTTGAACTAAAATATTTGTATCTAAATCCTGACGTATTTCCTTATTTTCCTTAGCCCTTAAAACTATTTGCTCCCATATTCTAAATATCCGCATTTCCTTATCTCTAGCCTTTTCAATAAAATTAGGATAATATTCACGAGCTTCAATTATAAGTAAAAACAAATAAGGATCAACAACTTCCTTTTGGGTAAACTCTTTTAATTTTTCTACCTCTTCTTCTATTTTTCCTAATAAATAATCGAAATTTTGCTTTAAACTACCATTATTTATTAAACTTTTATTGTCAAATAAATCAGTAGATAAATAATACGTATCGATTACTTCAACAAACAATTGTTCTTTATTTTTAAAATGATGGTAAAATGCTCCTTTTGTTAAACCTGTAGCCTTTTCAAGATCACTCATAGTAACAGCCTTATAACTCTTTGAGATAAAAAGTCCTAATGCTGTTTTTACTATATATTTTCGAGTACCCATATTTTTTTACATACATACCAATTGGTATGCAAATATATCTATTTTTTATTAAAACACAATTAAATATTTACTTAAATTATCGTTTACTTAAAGAACGATTTAAATAGATTCATTCACAAGGAGAAGAGAATATATATTTATCAATTGAAATATGTTTCATAATCGAGTAATGCGTAAAGAACACTATTTCATAAACAATACTAATCCGATATATTAACTAAATATTATAGATTGTTTTAACATTTTCTATTCGTAACAATACAGAATCTTCAATTTAGAACTTCTGTGCAAATTCATAATACTAAACCCCAAAGTCGACATGATAATTTCAACAAATGTGGAATTGAGAGCATTTATTTTACTGTAAAACTATTTGCAGGTTTAAATGCTGGAGCATTGTGCTCGGGGATTATTATTGTTGTATTTTTAGTTATATTTCTTGCTGTTTTTGTTGCTCTTTTTTTAACAATAAAACTACCAAAACCACGAAGATAAACATTTTCACCTTTCCCAAGGGAATCAATAATCGTATCCATAAACAATTCAACTGATTTTAATACAACGATTTTCTCAATACCTGTTTGATTAGAAATTTCTCTAACAATATCTGCTTTTGTCATTTTAATACGATTTTTTAAAATTAAAAAGCGAATATACAGTAAATATTCGTCTTGAATTACAAAAAACAGGCGAAAATCTTATGTAAAATCGTTAATATTAAGTATTGATTCATTTACAGATTTGAAATTTAATTAAAGTATTATTTAAAATATACTAATGAATCCATTATCCATTTTTTATAACTTTTACCTATAGGAATTTTATTTTCATTAATCATAATTAATTCTTCTTCCATATCAAATTCCGATATTTTATTACTGTTTACCAAATAATTCCGATGTACTCTAATTAAGTATTCCTTTTTCAGTAAACTCATAATCTCTTTTAAAGATACTCGTAGAATAAATTTGTTATTATTTACAGTATAAAGCATTGAATATTTTGCCTCTACTTCAATATAAAGAATGTCTACTATAGGAATTTTAATAATCTTTTTATTTTTCTTAATAAAAATATTTTCTTTTATGAAATAGCTACTTTCAATTTCTGAAACATCTACGGTTGTTTCATTTGCAAATTGATCGAGTGCTAACTCAATAGAATATTCTAAACTTCTTTTATCAAAAGGTTTAAGCAAAAAAGCACATGGAGAAGTCGATTTAGCTTTTTGAAAAGTTTCTTTATCTTCTGATGCCGTTAAATAAATAAAGGGTTTGATATTTTTTTGATCTGTTTTAATTTGTTCAGCAAATTTAATACCATCATATTTTCCTTCAAGTGAAATATCTATTATAATAATGTCAGGATTGGTTGCATAAAAACACTTTATTGCTTCCGAGTAATTGTCAACAATACATACAACTTCATATCCCAACTCTTGAAGTGCAATTTCAAGTTTTGATGCATATAAAATATCATCTTCAATTATTAAAATTTTAATTTTAGTCATATCTAAAAAAAATATTCATTACAAAATTGGTAATTTAATATAAAAGGTTGTTCCAACACCAAATTCAGTCGTATAAGTAATGGTGCCATTATGCATTTCAACAAATTCTTTACAAAGCACTAATCCAAGTCCTGTTCCTTTTTCATTGTTAGTTCCAACAGAAATTTTATTTTCATTTATTTCAAAAATATTTCCGCTTTTTTCAACATCAATTCCAACACCCGTATCCTTTATCATAATGTTTACAAACGTTTCATCAGATTCAGAAAGAATCTCTATTGCTCCATGTTTATTTGTAAATTTTACAGCATTACTAATCAAATTTCTTAAAACAGTTTTCATCAAATTATCATCAGCAGTAACATAAAGTTTAGAATGACTTTTGTTTATTATTTTAATTTGTTTTAAATCGGCTAATGGTCTTATGAATTCTAGAGTAGATTCCACCATTTCATAAATATTTAATTTTTGAGGATTAAAAATAAGCTGCTTTGTTTGCAAAAATGACCATTTAAGTAAATTATCAAGTAGAACAGTCATTCTTTTCACAGAAATTTCTATCTGTTCAGACACTTGTTGTAATCGTTCAAACTTTTGTTGTTTTACAAGATTGTCTATTACATCTGAAACACCTTCGAGCGAACCTAACGGACTACGTAAATCATGACCTATTATAGCGAATAGTCTATCTTTCGTTTTATTTAGTTGTAATAACATTATATTTTGTTGTTCAATTGTTTCTGTTCGTTTAAAAACGAGACTTTCTAGATTTTCATTTATAAATGTGAGCTCTTCAGTTAATCTTTCGTTACGATAAAAAGCCATTGAGAATCTTCGTGCTACAATAAATGCTTGCATTAAAAAAAGCCCCAACATTCCCATTTGAAGTGGTGAAGGCATGTTTAAAATATTTAATTGTATTAAGATATCTATGATAGCTCCGAAGACAACAATGGAAAGACCTACTAAAAAGAGAATTGCATTTTCACGTTTCTTTATTACTGCAATTACAACAACGATAAAACTATATAAAAGTGAAAGTATCCTAAAATATCTAAAATATTGTTCTAGATACATAGCGGAAGAATAACTTACAGAATATAATAAATAGTTACATAAACAGACTATTAACGTTACAACAATACCAAATTTTGTAAATTCTTTAGGGAAAAGATTATATACGAACAATAAATAGCCCGCATACATAATACAAGATGGAATTATTGAAAAATATAGTAACGATTTTAAATTTAATCCAACTGTAAGCAAGCTATTAATATCATTATTAATAAACGCAAATTGAATACCTGTACCTAAACAAAAAAGAGCAAGAAATAAAGGAGATTTATCTTTTCGACGTAGAAAATAAATTATAAAATGATATATCGACATAAGAAAAATGCAACCTAAAAAAAAGATATCAATCATATTTTGAATCTTAGTTTTACGATCCAATAGATTTGAATTACCTAACGAAATAGTATAACATAAGCCACCTCTTTCATATTCATAATTTGCAATCTGTATAATAACATCTAATGTATCACTTGTTGCATTAAAACTATTATAATAAAATTTATATTCATGATTTGTTGTTTTAGCATCTTTACCAACAACACCATTATAACCTATTTTTTTACCATTTATATAACATACCGTTGGTTGTAATGGATAAGCAATAGATAATTTCAGATCATTTCTATCTGTATTAATTAGTATTTTTAATCGATATGTTGCAAAGCCATTAATAGGCAAGTTTTTCCCATGATAAGAATATTGTTCCCATTTATCTGGAACTTTAATATAAAAATCGGGATTGATGCCTTTTTTAAAATCAGTAGAAGTTAACAACTTTCCCCAGTAAAAAGCCCATTCCCCATCGAGTTTAACGTCTCCATCTTTTTCAAAATTCCAACTTCTTAAGTCAAGAACCGCCTTTTTTGATATTGGAATAGTCTTAGATAATACTGTTGAATGAAATATTAGTAACACATAAAATATGAAAATAATATTCCTAATTAGCTTATACATTTATTTGTATTATTTAATTTTAAAAAGCATTAATGAGGAATATATAATATCAAATATTCCCCTCGTATTATTTGTGTAAATGTACGAACTGTCACTACATAAAAAAATATTTTCAAAGCAATAAATAATTCCAGTTAAATGTCGCTTATTTGAAAAAGTCTTAGTCTTTTTTTAATAACTTATTGTACAAAAAACTATATTTGATTTATAATTTAAAACTTATAATAATATGGAAACAAAAAGACTAAGTAGCGAAGTTCTCAATCGTTTGGCAAAACATGATAAAACTGAAAACAACGAGAACAATAAACAAACAATAAACAAATTAACTTTTGACGTTTTTAACGAACTTATTGATTCAGGATTTGAAGTAGTTATTTCAAAACCAGATCTTGCAATGTTATTCTCATTGGATGTTAATGTGTTTAAAAAAACTATTAATGATCAAATATTTAAAAATACACAAGCAGCTACTCCAATTACATAATAGCTGTTTTAGATGAATTCACCTATTCGTATTTCTTTTGTAATAATGCCTTTTCACGATATCTGGCAACCTAATTTAGCAACGAGTATTCTTAAAAAAAGTCTTACTAATGCAGGTTTCCAATGTGATATTTATTATGCAAACATTGAATTTTCAAAAAGAGTTGGAGCAAAAATATATGATGAAATAATCGATGAAAAAATCCCTTTTGGTGCAGATTTGTTATTCTCTGATTACTATAATAATACATGTTTAAGTAATACTAGTGATTACTTTTATCCGTCCTTAATTGGGGCAAAGGATTATATCGATGAATTTATTGAAGATACTGCAAAAAAAATTATAGAAGGGAAATATAACATAATTGGATTCAATGTCAATTTCCATACAATTCCATGCTTGGCACTATCGAAGCGAATAAAGGAATTATCGCCAGAGACAAAAATCATTTTTGGAGGTTCTAATTGTGACAACGACATGGGACTGGCTATGCATGAAAGTTTCCCTTGTGTCGATTTTGTATGCCGAGGCGAAGGTGAAAATTTAATCGTAGAAATTGCTGAAAGTTTATCGGGGGGGAAACCACTTAAAGACATCAAAGGTTTGATTTGGAGGAAAGATGGACAATCGGTATCGAATGGAAACAAAACTGATACGATTATTGATCTTGATACTATACCTACACCAGACTTTGATGATTGGGCTTTACAAATGAAAAGTCATGGATTAGAGAAAAACAAAGATGAATTCATTTTACCTTACGAATCGAGCCGAGGATGCTGGCATGGAGCAAAACATACATGTATTTTCTGTGGTTTATGTGGCGAATATCAAACATATCGAATAAAAAGTTCAGAAAAAGTAATTGATGAACTCGTATATTTTTCAAATAAATATACCGTTAATCGTTTCTTTGCGATGGATTTAGTTTTTCCATATCAATATTTCGACACTTTTTTACCTGAGTTAAAAAAACGGAATTCTGATTTTCGATTTGGTTATGAAATACGGGCGACTGTTACTCATCAACAACTGAAAGCTTTATATGAAGCTAATATTACTTACGTACTTTCGGGAATTGAGAGTTTGAATACAAATAACTTAGGTTTATTACGAAAAGGAACTCAAGCATATCAAAACATCAGATTACTTAAATGGGGATTTGGTTATGGAATTAATGTTTTATGGTTTCAATTGTATGGATGCCCAGGAGAAAAAACCGAAGATTTTAATGCGATAATACAATTAATTCCTTACATCAGTCATTTATTACCACCAAAGTCGGTTGAGCTGATAGGTATGCATCGATTTTCACCTTTATATGAAGAACGAGATAAACTTACATTGCAAAACGTACGTCCTGATAAAATTTACGACTCTATATACAATCTTCCCAAAGAGCAATTAGAGAAACTTGCATATTATTTTGAATACGATAAAGGTCCATTTGAATATATAGATTCATTGAATCAAACAGTAAATGAGTGGCACAATTTAGTTGGCAAGTCAATTTTCTTTTTTATTAGATATGACAATAAATTGTTTTTTTACGATTCACGTCCGATTGCAAAAGAACTAAATCCAATTTTATCGGGACTTGAAAAGGATATTTACTTGGCTTGCGATGCTGGAATTCATTTAAAGAATTTGGTAGAACAATTTAATATAGAGGAAAACGAAATAATTTGTATTTTGGAAAGACTTTGTAGCAGAAATCTTATTATTTTGATAGATGATAGATATTTAAATCTAGCTGTGGAATTTTATAATCCTATATTTGAGATTAGCTATATAGAACCCGCACTTTATCTTTATGCGGAAATATATAAAACATGGATGTTGGCAATGTTTAATGCAAAAAAGACGCATAAATAACAGAGACAACATCCATGTCTTTTAGAATGTTGGGAATTAATTATTTAATACCCAAATATAATTTCAAGCGAGTTTCTAATGCTTGCCTTTGATTTATTGTTAATATGGTAGGTGCAGGAACTTTAAAAGCTTGAGCTATATTTTTTGCTCCAGCATTTAATGTTTCGTGAATAGTAGTACTATTTTTATTTGTACCCTCTTCTACTGGCTGAATAGATGGATCACCCAATAATATAAATCCAGCAAGAGTTGCTTGCATTTCTTCATCAAACGCATCTCCACCATTCACTATAAAATCGTGACGTGCTTTTAATAATGCTTGTCCAGTGGTTAATCCATTTAGCATATTTTCCAAGAATAATGAACCTATTCTTATATCGCCTCCCCAAAAAGTACTTCCAACAAAAGCAATAGCTCCATTTTTTAAATATGCATCGCACATTCCCGATCGTTGAGCATGTGGATTTCTTTGATCTGGAATTTCGGATGTTATGTCGGTTAAAAAGTTCCAACTTGTATAATAATATTCTTTAGCATACAATTGAGCAGCATAACAAGCACTACTAACTACTACAGTACCATCATTTAGTCGATCGGTAATACTCTCTTCCGAAAGAGCTATTTTATAGGTTTCATTATCTCCTTGTCCAAGTAGATATGGATAATAAGGATATCCATGACATAAAAATAAATGAGTCATTGCACCTACTTGTTTCTTATTCCAATCTTCCCAATTATTTGGAGGACTTAATTCATATTTTACCGTTTTAAATATCTTACCAATAATTGTATCAACAATTTTTTCGGCTAACACAATTTTTGACAAACCAATTGAAACAAATTTTGATGCAAAAGCAAAATAGTCTTCATATACAGCCTTATTCTTTGGTTTCGACTTTATAGCAGTATTTAATGCTTTTACCAAACTGTCTGCATCGCTATCCATGAAACCAATTCGTCCCACTGCCCTATCCAAAGCTGGTATATAATCGCTAATTTTACTACTATATGGTAATGAACTAGCATAAGGTAAATCGGAATTAATAAAGCTGGGGTCTTCGGGATAGAACTTGTAGTTTTGTTTAATAATTTGAATCAAATCTGTCATTGGATCTATTAAAACCTGATGAGGAATAACATCGGGTCCACCAAGTAACAATACATAATGTGGATCGATTTTTTTACAAATAGCATCGACTGCTGCTTTGTTTTGTTTTTCATCGGTCGGATCGGTTACTTTCGATACTTTAAAGTCCGATTCGTTTATTTGGTCAACATATACTAAAACTGTTTCCAATTTCCGTATTTCTTTATCGGCCGCAATTAGTTTATTTATTGCCGGAATTATTACCGATTCTAATTTTTGTCCGTAAAGCTTTTGCAATACAGAATGGTTTGATATTATTACTTTTTTTCCCATAATGTGATTTAATTATTTGTTAACATTTCATGTAAGACAAAATAAATGTATAAAAAAAAAGAATTGCATTTCATAAATTATGTAATTCCTTTTCACTTTTTTATCACATTGAAAAACAAGCCTATATTAACATATCAATTCCTTCTCTTTTTTAAAAAAGAAACCACTTGCTAAAACAATAGCCATATCACCATCTGCAATATCATCAACACATTCGACTATCAGATTAAGTCGTTCAATTATATTGACTCGTAATCGACGTATTTCGGACTGCTGTTGTTTGTCTTCAATTAAGGCTATATTATATAGCGATTGCAAATTATTTTTAACAATATCTAATTCATCAAGTAATGGGTAAATTCGTAAAAACTTACTGTTAGACTTCATCTTTTTACTAATTCGTTCACAAAAAACAATTAGTGCTGGATCTGAATATTCAATATAATGAAAGTACATATTTTCTTGGTATTTTATTAAAAGTAGAAATCATTTTTTATTTCTATTTCACAGCAAACGTACTATATAATTATTTATTTTACAATAGTTAAATCCCCTATTTTAGATTCTTTTACAATATTTATTTTACAATATTTTTAAACTTAATACATTGTTTAACTTAACATTACAAACAAACTCAATTCAAAATAACAGTGTTTCCATTATTCAACAATGTGTTATCAACTCTATTTCAAAACGAAACAATGTTAATATAACTAACCATTACTGTAGCTATTCATTATTTACCATTCTTTCTTTTGAATTACATAGTTTTTTTATTTAAATTCGCCATGCAACACAAGCAATTGTTGTTTTATAAATAGCAATAAAGTATCTATTATGGAACAACAATTTCTGTTTCTCATTATATAATGTAGTATTATAACAGAATACTAAAACTTTACTAACATGAACAATCTAAGCGAAGCAAAACGACTCATAAAAGAATGCCAAGATACCCAAAACTCCTATCTCGATTTAGGATGTTGTGGTATTACCGATTTAAACCACTTACCTGAACTTTTTGAATGTACACATTTAGAAACGCTTATATTGAGTAATTTTTGGTGGGATAATATAACAAGCAATAGAGTTGAGAGCAAAAACATAGGTGAATACAATACAATTAATTCAATCCCCAATAAATTGGGGAATTTGATAAATCTTAAAAAACTAATTTTAAGTTCACTTGGCATATTTGAAATAGAGAACATTGCTGTTTTATCTAATTGTAAAAATCTCAAAGATTTAAATCTTAGTAATAATATTATTTCTGATATTCATTTTTTAGAGGGATTAACTACTTTAGAGACATTAGACCTTCGTCATGTTCAAACAAATGATATTCGTTTCTTAGAAAACTTAACAGGATTAAATTCTTTATATCTTAGTGGTAATAAAATTTCTGATATTCGAGTTATTGAGAAATTAAATAAATTAAAATCGTTAGATCTTAGTGACAACCAAATTAGTGATTATCGTTTTTTAGAGAAATTGACAGAATTACATTCACTAGATCTTAGTAGAAATACAATTACCGACATAGATTTTTTAAAGGACCGATATAGAATACAATGGTTAAACCTTAATGACAATAAAATTACCAATTTTAGTTTTTTAGAAAATTTAATTGGGCTACAAACATTATACATTGCTAATAATCTAATAACTGACATTAATTTTTTAGATAAACTTAATGGAATTCAATCTTTAGACCTTAGTGAAAACCCAATTAATGATTATAGTTGTTTAAAAGGTTACACCAAGTTGCAATCATTATACTTGAATAAAAATACTATAACAGATTATCATTTTATAGAAAAGCTCACAGAATTAAAAACTTTATTTCTAGCTAGGAACAGAATTAATGATATCCATTTTTTAGAAAAACTCACCAAATTAAAAACTTTATATATTGGATATAATCAAATTAATGATTTCAGTCCTTTAAAGAAACTTACTAAATTACAATCTTTGTATATTAATTCTAATCAAATTTCGGATATACATTTTTTAGAAAAAATGATTGGGTTACAATCGTTAGATCTCCGTAGAAATAACATTAAAAACATTCCATTATCTTTTTTTCAATTAAACATGGAAATAAACATAGATATATTTGAAAACAAAGGAATAAGTCTATATGGAAATCCGATAGAGTCTCCTCCGTTGGAAATAATAAAACAAGGTAAGCAATCGGTACTTGACTGGTTCGCAGCCAAAAAGAAAAAGCTAAATGAAATAAAAATTATATTGATTGGAGAGCCTAAAGCAGGGAAAACATCATTATTAAATAGGCTAATAAGTGACTCCTTCAATAAAGATGAAGTACAGACCGATGGCATTACTATTGAGGATATAGCATTCGGCGAATGCAATACATTCAAAGAACAAACATCACTTCATCATTTAACAGGTCATTTTTGGGACTTTGGCGGACAGGAAATAATGAATGCAACCCATCAATTTTTCTTAACCAAACGATCTGTATATGTATTGGTACTCGATGCGAGGAAAGATACAAATAACTCATCGCAAGTACGCGAATGGGTAAAACGAGTTAAGGCAACTGGTGGTGATTCGCCCATTATTGTTCTTGCTAATCAGATAGATGTAAACCCAGGTTTTGGCTTCGAAAACGAGCGTGAGTTGCAAGACGAGTTTCCACAGATTAAATGTTTTATAAAAGTATCGTGTAGCTCGAACCAGAATATTGATTTGTTTAAAGAGAAACTTGCAGAACTAATTCCAACAGCCGAACTCTTAAAAACAGAAATTGATGAAAGATGGATTACGATAAAAGAAAAACTACAGCAAGTAACAAATGCCGATTATTTTCTTGACGAAACACGATTTATAACTATTTGTAACGACGTTAAATTAGAAGAAAAACGAAAGCATAAAGATGCCATAACTTTTTTGCACGACCTAGGACTGGTATTACATTTTGACGATTTAAACCTTTCGGAATATTATGTATTAAATCCATATTGGATTACCTACGGAGTTTATCAAATATTAACATCCTCTTATGCTGGCTCTATGAAAGGTATTGTTGGTATGGATAAACTGGAGTTTATTGTTAATGAGGAGGACGATAAAATTGAAAAGTACAATCCTGCCAATTATAAAAAAATAACATATTCAATAAATCAAAGACGATTTTTAATCGATATTCTTCAACAGTTTAAGCTCTGTTTTTGCACAGCAGACCATAGTCATTTTATAATCCCCGATTTGCTCGACACTAAAGAGCCATTAGAAGTGACAGAACCAATACGGACATCGGACGACAAAATACAGTTTGTGTACGATTATGAATATTTACCAAAATCGGTAATGCCTAATATAATGGTTGAAACACACCATTTGATAAAAGAAATGTGGAGAACAGGCTGCGTGTTACACAATAATAGCAGCAAAGCACTTATTACTAATTATCAAAACCGTATTACAATAACTGTAACAGGTGAACACAAAAAGAAACGGGAGTTTATGGCTGTTATTAGACATATATTAGAATCAATTCATCAAAAACTAAGTAATAAACCGATAGCCTTAATCCCATTACCTAGTGTAAATGCCTTTGCAGAGTACGAAGTATTATTGGCAAGAGAACGTAAAGGTAAACCAGATTATATTTTTGATGAAGACAAACAAACTGAAAAACAATTTAAAATATCAGAACTATTAGAAGGTATTCCAACTAATAATGAAGTATTACACGCAAAAATCAATGAGGTATTAACCAAATTGGATAATTTGCAGTGCGGTGTTAATGAAATTAACATGAAATTAGACACACATTACAATTATTTAATAAACCTACCTGCTAATAGTAATATCAAAGACGGTATTCAGGAAGCAATAAAAGAAATGAATGCCCAACAAACTGCTGAGATAACAGGAGAAATAATGAACAGGATTATTCATACGTTTGAGTCATTTGATAGTGTGATGGATGATAAATTACAGGAAATATTCAAAGACTTACAGAAGACCGACGATGTGCAAATGAAATTAAAATTGGCTATTCCATTCATAAATATGTTAGGCATTTCTTTCGAAACGGAATTTGATGTTAAAAACTGGGCAGCAAAAACATACAATAAGCATGAACTGAAACTATTTAAACTAATGGGAATAGTTTAAATAATTCACTTAAATGCAATATAGAAACGTTTTATAAAAACTAATAAAACATTCAAATTGCTTCATTAATGGCAAGAAAACCTTACTATGAAATATTTAATATAGTGGGAATAGTAAAATGCTGGTAGTTTTAAAATAATCATAAAGTATCATTAGTCGTCACTAATATGTTCAATACATTTGCTCTAGTATAAAATCATAAAATTTAATATTGTTCTAATTTAAAACTAAAAACATGGAGATTACCCCAAAGATTCACTTACTAAAAATTGATTTTTCGGTACAAATATCACCTGAGAAATCGTTGCCAAGATTCGTTAATACTTTAATTATTTTCGGAAAATCGATAACGATTATTGATAGCGGAGTAAAAAAAAGCTATAGTCAAATATATGAATATATAGTGCAACAGAATAGACACATAAGTGAAATTAAAACTTTGATTTTATCGCATTCACATCCCGACCATATTGGTTCTGCAAAACAAATTAAAATGGACACAGGATGTAAAGTAATAGGTCATTTACATGAAAAGGATTGGGTTGAAAACATCGACTTACAATATAAGAATAGACCTGTACCTGGATTTTATAGTTTAGTTGACGAATCTGTTGCTTTAGATGAAGTCATAGTTGGAGGCGAAAATTTGGAACTTGACAATGGAATAAATATATCTATCATCAATACACCGGGTCATTCAAAAGGTTCTTTCAGTATCTTATTTAAAGAAGATTTTATTTTATTTACCGCAGACTCATTGCCATTGGCAAACGATATACCTACCTATGATAATTTTAAAGAGTTAAAAAAATCGCTATTATACATTAAATCAATCAACAATTATAAAACATTACTATCATCGTGGACTCCACCATTAAGCGATAAAAATGCAATTCTTTCATTAATTAATGAAGGTGAAACCTATTTGAATAAACTAGACATTGCAGTAAAAGAATTTTATTCGCAAAAGGAATTAAATCCTTTAGACAATTGTGCAAACGTTATTAATGCCTTGAATTTGCCACCAGTATTTGCAATTCCGTTGGTTGATAGTGCTTTCAAAACACATTAATAAAGAGTAAAGATGTCGAACATTATACTTATTACAGAAGAGTTAATGTCTATAATATACAAAAAAATATGATTTTCGATTTCACCGTTCTTTCAAATTAATACTCCAATTATAGCAATATGAGTGAGATAAAACCATTACAAACCGAGTATATATCCCGAATCAACAAAGCATTTGATTATATAGAATCGAATATAGAAAAACCGATGACACTAGAAGAATTGGCAACAATAGCTAATTTTTCAAAATTTCATTTCAATAGAATATTTTATTCAATTGTAGGAGAAACTCCTTTTCAATTTATTTTGAGAGTACGAATTGAGAAAGCTGCAACGTTAATTGTAACAAATAAGAAGGAAAGCATTTCCGAAATAGCACAAAAATGCGGATTCTCCGATATATCTATATTCTCGCGAAATTTCAAGAATTATTTTCAAGTATCGGCTTCACAATATAGAACTCGAAAATCAGAGAATAGCAATTTAAGTCAACAGGATAGCAATAGTAATCAAAGCGAAGATAAGTCTATACAGTATTTTTGTCCCGAATTAAAAACCATTAAATGGAGGACAAAAATGAAATTAAACAAAAGTGTGGAAGTTAAAGAACTTCCGAAAATGACAGTTGCTTACATCAGGCACATTGGCCCATACAAGGGTGACGATAAACTATTCGAAAGAATATGGAATAAATTGTTTACATGGGCAGGACCACGAGGATTAATTGGTGGTAAGGACTTCAAATCGTTAATTATTTATCATGACGACCCAAACGTAACAATCGAAGACAAACTGAGAATGAGCGTTTGTATCACCGTACCACCAGCAACAAAGGTTGACGGTGAGGTTGGAAAAATGGAGATTGAGGCAGCTAAATATGTAATAGCCCGTTTTGAACTTACCTCCCAAGATTTTCAAGAAGCTTGGAGTTGGGTTTACGGACAGTGGCTACCAACAAGTGGCTACCAACCAGACGATAAACCCTGTTTTGAAGCATATCCAGAAGAACCCAAAGACGGGAAGTTTATAGTAGACATTTGTGTTCCTGTAAAACCAATTTAAGAAATGGAGAGAACTTGTTAAAACAGGTTCTCTCTTTTTTTTGTGATTTAAACTATATAAGAAGATAAATTTGATTAGCACTATTTTCAATTCTCAAGGAATAATTTCACATCGTCTAAAGTACTCCCCGATAAAACATTTATTGGGGTATCCAAACAATATGGTAAGTAAAGTGCCAAATAGTATGATACATTTTCAAAAATCGACTCACGATTAATCCTTTATTTGGTAGTTATGACAACTTCCAAATGTAAATCATGAGTTTTTTACAGGCAAATCCATAAAACTTCTTTGACCACGCTCAGAAAACGTGGATTTCTAGTACGAATAAAAAAAAACTTTATTGATAGCATTTTTCAGCTATCAATAAAGTCTAAAAAGCATTAAATACTATTAATTATTATTGGCAACTAACAGCTGTAAATACGGGCTGTCCACTGTTATTCACCGTAAGCTTCCAACAATTTCCATCTGGTGATTTTAATATAACTCCACCATTTGGTTTTTGTATATTTACATCTCCATTTGAAACTTGAACATCTCCAGAAGATGTTAGTTTTATTACAGTATTAAATGAACTTCCATCAAAGTAGTTAAATGCAAAATTATTCTGAATGCCGTTTATTTTCTGATGAGCCAATTGCCAATATTTGCCAGTAGCTTTGTCTCCTAAGTTATATGCAGCGTAATTCCAATTATCTCCAACTCCGAAGGATGAAGTATAAACTGCCGAAGTATCGGATTCAATGCTAAAAATAGTACTTGGTAAATTTGTTCCGATACCGATATATCCGTTAGGTTTAATAGTAAGGAATTCTTTATACTCTTTGCCATCAAAATAATTTATACCAATGCTGTTGAGTCTTTCTGCATTTTTGAAGTGTGCCAATTGCCACAATTTGCCCGATGATTTATCTATGAGATCAAATCCAGAAAAATTATAGTTATCACCAACACCCGCAATAGAAGTATAAGCTGCCGAAGTATCGGACACAACGCTAAAAACACGAGTTGGCGTATTTGTACCAATACCGATATATCCGTTTGGTTTAATAGTAAGATATTCTTTATACTCTTTGCCATCGAAATAATTAAAACCGATACTATTCAGTCTTTCAGCATTTTTGAAGTGTGCTAATTGCCATAATTTACCCGAAGTATTATCTATAAGATCAAATCCCGAAAAATTATAGTTATCGCCAACACCCGCAATAGAAGTATAAGCTGCCGAAGTATCGGACACAACACTAAGAACACGAGTTGGTGTATTTGTGCCGATACCGATATATCCGTTTGGTTTAATAGTAAGATATTCTTTATACACTTTGCCATCAAAATAATTAAAACCGATACTATTCAGTCTTTCAGCATTTTTGAAGTGTGCCAATTGCCATAATTTGCCTGATGTTTTATCTACTAAATTAAACGCAGAATAATTGTAATCATCTCCGATGCCCGAACAATTTAAATATGCACCTTCTTTATTTAAAAGAGTAATACCACCCATTACTTCGAGCTTATCTGATGGATTTGTTACACCGATTCCAACATTACCATTATAAAAAATAGAATTAGCATTTTTTTTCCATATTGAAGTATCGGCTTCCGTTTTCAAATAACCTGCCTCAGCATGGTTTCCCCAACTAAATGCATTATCCCAATTATTAATTTTATTGATAGAGATTGACTTTGCTGGTGATGTTTCGAAGATAGGATCGGTTTCTTTGATACTTTTATTCCCCCAACGTGTAGTATCTGTAGCCTTAATTTTATTTGACAGAGAAGAAGTAAATAACGGATCCGATTCGTTCTTCACTGAATTCGCATAAATGGCAAAGGGAACGCTTAATAGTTGAGAAGTACCCATCTCAACACCATCAACGGTAATTTTTACGAAGAATGGACCTGTACTCCAGTCAATCTTTGCCATATCAGTTGTGTTAATACTACCGATATTTAGATTAATTACTCCAGTAGCAGTTGTAGTTATAGAATGTGTTTCTGTAAAGACAGACGTACCTGTTATGGTATTTTGCAATATATCTATAATAACAGTTTTTTGCATATTTGCGATTATCAATCCGCTTGCATCATGTAATACGGCTTGATATTTGAATTGCTCAGGTGCCTGTGCAATTGAACTTGAAATAGAAATACAAAATTAGGATACAGATTGCTAATATATTTTTCATAACAATTACTTTTTAATAAACTTTTGAAATTTTAAATACTTTAATTATTTGATTCTGGTTGAATACTGATACGAAATATACTCCTTCTACATAACTGTCCAAATTGATGTAATTAAACTTAGAGATTTGCTTTTCCCGAAATATTTCTTTTCCCAAAATATTAGTAATTATAAAAGAAAACTCTTCAGCTTTTTCATCACTAATTTTTAGCCATATGTGGTCATTTGCAGGATTAGGTCCCAATTCAATATTAGAATATTGAAGAACTTCGTTTCCAACTGGTGTAATGCTGATTTCTTCTTGATGAAAACCCTGTGTAAGAAAAACATTCTCCGCCGAAAGAGATTCTGTTGCTATTTCACCAATTGACCAATCGAGTTGATATATTCCATTTTTAAATTCATCACCCGACGAACTTACCAGTTGTTTTGAGATAGATTGCCCTTGAATAGACAACCATCCCATGGTGGTAAAAACAGTGATAGATAATATTTTTTTAATCATTGGTCTTAATTTATTTTGTTTATGCAATTTGCGCCAAAGTGGAATATTTAAAATTGATTCAAATACAACTATAATTTATTGATATAATAGAGGCTCATCCATTACATTAATAAACATAACATTGTTTTAATTTCAAATATCTTTGACAAAGTAACAGTAAAAATGGAAGGATTTCTCTTGACAAAAATCAAGAAATAGTCAAAATGTTATTTATTTTTTATATTGTTTCTAATACGTGAAAGCGTTTCCTCTGCCATCCCTAGATATGAGGCTATTTGTTTAAGCGTAAGATGTTGTAACATATATGAATTTTCATTCATCAATTTTTCATAACGTTCAGTTGAAGTTAGTGCGAGTAATTCATGCATTCTCTGCCCCATAGATGAACAAAAGCTTGCACTAGCTATTCTTTCTAATCTTAAAAGTATAGGATACTTATTATACAGTTTTTCAAATGTTTCCCAATGAATTAGGTAGCCTACTGAATCAGTAAGTAATTGAATATTTACCATACTAGGGCTGTTAAAAATATAACTCGAATACAGGGTAATTATTTCTGACGGAAAATAAAAATCAGTAGTAATTTCGTCTTTAGGAGTAAAGATAAATTGGCGTGCATATCCTTTTTCGATAAACCATAATTTATTACATATTTCGTTTTCTTTTAGCAAAAAATCATTTTTTTTCATCTCGAAAGGGACAAAAGCATCAAAATAATCTTGGCTTGCTGTAGCCTCTAAGATATATAAATCTTCAAGAATCGTATTGTCAAATGGACGTAATTTATTCTTCGAATAATTGTTTCGCAATTGACTATCATTAATAATTTTAGCAAACATTGTTGTTTATATTAATTATAACATACTTCAGAAGTTTTGTCTTAGACAAACTTTAAGGTAATAAAAACAATTGCATGTAATTTTCCATCGAAAAAACATATAATCCATTTAAAGTATTCGTTTCAATTATATTTGTTCCTTGATGGATATTTCCTTCTAGAATTAATTGACCAATGATATTAAATATTTTATATCTAAATTCTTCATCTTCACTTATATTCACAACTAATTTATTGTTAGATTTATATACGAAAACCTTTTTTTGTTCTATGTCGGTGGATGTGGTAACCGACATATCAATATCCAGACCTCCAATATTATAAGTACTTAAATTCAATATATGAGCTTTTTCAATATTAGTGGTATTTCCAAGATATACAGGTAAGTGATTTGCGATATTTAACGGAGTTAATTTAAAAACATAATCTCCTTTATTAATGCTTTTAAACATGAAAGTATTACCGTTACACATATACTGTAAAGCTATTGATAAGCTAGGAGTTGATAGAAATTGAATAACTCCTTTAAAAGTATTATCGACTCCTGTGATTTTTCCGGAAATCAGTAAACTGTCACTATAAAGCTTATAGACTCTAAATGTAAATTTTGAGGCACTGCTTTCGCAAGTATCTCCCTGTTTTATCCAATAACTATATTGACCTTCGAGTAAGTTTGGTGGTAGTCCGAAACCAGTGTAAACAGATAAAATATCGTACAGACTTTCGTACCAAGAATACTTCTTATTAAAATTTATTTTAGAAAGAGAATCGATATTATAAAGACTGTCCTTGCTTGTAAAATCGGGTGCTGACGGTATATTATGAACAATCAATTCGGATTTCACCGCTGTTGAAACACATGATCCATCTCTTATAATAGCATAATAAGTATTGCGACCAATAAAGTATTGTGGACTAAAAAAATTACCAAGCCCCTTACTTGTTTTTAATGCTTGGTCGGAATACCATTCCGTTTTATTATTGTTTGACAGCAGTAATAAAGTATCGTTATTACAAATATGTAAAGAGTCAGTAACAACAGGTGGTTTGCAAGTTTTTATCTGCACTTTTACAGAAAAAGTATCTAAAGAAGGATATATTTTTATAGTAGCCAAAGTATTACCTTCCGATAAGGCTTTTAGTCTGCCTTTGTTATCAATCGTAGCTATTGAAGAATTAATATGCCAAGTATAGTAGGTTATGCTTGCAGATAATGGTAAAGCCGAAAATGCTAATTGAAGAGTATCATTAATATAACAAGAAACAGAATCGGGGATTATTTTAACGGAATTAATTGGTATATATGGTAAAATAGTAAAATATATCTGTGCTATTTTTTTATCAGATGAACTAAACAAATACAAAGAATCGGTTCCAACGTTTTTGCCTGTAACAAAAGAATCTGTTACGGAAATATTTGCCTTTTTTATTATGTAATGATCAATCTCTGAAAATATACTATCTGGTATAATTGCCTGTAATAAAATCTTTTTATTAAGATACAAGGTCTTAGAATCAGAATACTGACAGTATCCCGAAATATTGAAAAGCAGTATAAATAGTAAAATAAGATTAAACGACAAAATTCGCATAAACATATATATAGAAAAGAGCCGATACTCTATAAAGTAAAGGCTCTTTAAGATTGTTTTATATTTTATTTTAGGAACAAGATGATCGAAACATTTTCATTTTCATCAAATATTTTCATCAAATATACACCAGTTAAAAGTGAAGATACATCAATCGTTGTACTAGATGCATTAACATTTTGCAACGATTTTACAATTGAACCCGAAATATCAAAGATTGAGATTGTAGAAATATTTGCATCTGATGATGTAATTGTTGCATTATTTATAACAGGATTCGGATATAATGTAGCTTTTACTTGAACTTCATTGACTTTAGTAGTAGCTTTTGCTTGATAAGAAAATGCTTGAAGTTTATCTCCATTTGCCGTTTCCAAAGCGGTACCTGAATAATTAATTATAAATGATGAAGGAAGAGCATCTTTAACTGTTACAGTAACAATTTTGGGATTTGTTTTATCAACAGTAACCGATAAAATCGTAGCGTTTAAAATAATGTCCGATTTTAAGTGTGTTGGAGCATTCGAATTATAGAGTATATCTAATAGAATTTTCACATCATCAACACTTAATGCTTCAGCAAATTCTATTTGAACTGTGATACTGTCAATTAAGGTAACATTGGTAATCGTTGGTTTAACAATTTGAATTGGTTTTGTAGCACTTTCAACCGAAATATAAATCCAATATACCTTTTTTTTATCTGCTGAGTAAGCTGAAATTTTCGAATTGCCTTTTGCTATACCCCAAACATAACCATTGTTTAATCCTATAATTGAATCAGATGAACTAGTCCATTGGATTGTTGAATCAAAATTTAGATCAGAGAAATAACTTTTAATTTCGACTTGTTTTCCTTCTTCAATATACAACGAGTCTTGGATTAATATTGGATCTTGAACAGTAGCTGTATCAGTATTTGCAACTAGATTTATTTTAGCGACAATTTTCCAATAATTATCGGTTGCAGTAAATACATTAATTCCTACAGCTAAAGCTGTATACCATATATTTGATGAATCGGTAGTTGTAACAATTCCTAATGATGAGTTCAACGTTGAGAAATCGAATTTATAATTTGACGCGATTAATTTCGACAAGTTTACTGGAACACCGACAGTAACAGCATACGTATCTGTTGTATGAATCGTATCAGTTTGAGAACTTGTGGTATCAATGCTCTTTGGTAAAGTTGTTATTTTGAAATTATACGAGAATAATCCGTCTTTACTTGTAGCTATAATATTAGTTGTACTAGATGCTATTATTGCTGTAAAAATATATGTTCCTAAACTATCATTACCTGACGACCAATTTAAATTATTTTGATTACCAGCAATATACTTCATCAAATCAACTTGTTCCCCTACTTTTAATGTTAATGGTACATTGATAGTTGTTACAGTATTAGCGAGTGTAGTTTGAATTGGCAATACATATTTTATAGATGAATCGACTAACGTAATGTTTTCAATACCTAAATTTTGAGATACATATTTCAAAGAAACAGGAAGGTTATTTATAACTATACCATTCGTTATATTTCCATCAAAAAGTGCAACTCCATTAGGAATATATGAAACCAATTCAATTGTATCTCCAATAGTTACTGTTATTTTTTTCAATAAAATAACTGAACCATAATTGTAATTTGTTATTATAAAAGAGACAGTTTTTTTTAATGAATAGGATGTTGCGGTTACAATAACATTTCCTGTATCAACAGCAGTATAATCTCCGTTTTGCGATATTTGTCCAATATATGGATTAGAAATAACCCATGATGATATTTCAGACAGGCTTAGTTTTCCAGCTAAATTTATCATAGAACCTACAACACATTTAAAACTATTTGTCATTGCATTTGTATCAACTTTAGTATTAGTAACTGTGATTGTAAAAATGTGTTGATTTGTATTCATTGAATCGTTTACTATTATTGAATAGGTACCATCATTTGATGTTGTAAAATAATGTCCAAACTCAGGATAGTAACTAGCATTCTGAATAGAATCGTAATTCCAATGACTAATGCTTGAAAATTCTATAGCGAGATATTTGTCGAGATACAATGTATCTCCACTTTGCAGATTGTGAACAGACGTTGTGGTAGTCTGGGCAAGCATTACTACCGGGCTCATTACCAGTAGCAGCAGCATCGTTTTGATGTAATGTTTTACTGTTTTCATAATTTAATTTTTACGTCAATAACTTCATTTATATAAACAACAGGTTTACAAATACCAAGTAAACATAGAAGTTAAAATCCCGTACTTTAAATATCAAAAAAAAACATTTATTTTACAATAACTAACGATAATCCCATATAATTAAACATTCTCGATATTCCTGTTGATGTTGAAAATGTTGATTGCAAACCATATACAACATAAGGTTCTATTTTGATAGAATAATTAGATTTTAATAAAAAAGTAACCGTAGGTGCAACATATAATTGTTCAGTTACTTTAGTAAAATCCTGTTTGTAGAGTATTGTATATTTACCATTATTAAATTGAAGATAGTTGCCTTTACTGTAAATCAGTATTTGTGTTGTAATTCCGAAATTGAACCCTAAAGAAAAATTCTTTTTTATGAAATAATTGTATGATACATATAACGGGATTGTTAAATGTAATGCAATATTTGTCTTCTTATAATTGATATTATAGTTAATTGTATCATAAATATTTGTCGATTTTATTGTTTTAGTTGTATCGTAAATGGTATGCCATATGGTATCACCACCCGAATATTCGTAGTAGGTACTTATTGTTTTTACGATAATAGTGGTATCGGTTTGAATATGTGAAAATTTTATTTCATTAAACTTTTTCTGAATGTTAAAACTTTCCTTTTCCATTTGTATACCAAGTCCTGTATTAATTCTTAAATGGTTTCCATAACTTATTCCACAACTTACTCCTGGCGAAATGGTTCCTTTCCCTGAATTATTCAAAATTGTTACAGCCTGTTCTTGTTCTGGTCGAAGAGCTTTATATTGAATTAGGGGTAAAAACATATGAGTAGAATACGAAAACAACCAGTTTTGATTATTTTTATTTACCTGATTATTAATTAATTTTGGCGTTTCTTTTATTTTTATAGTATCTATAACTGTAACTGTATCATATACTTTAATAGTATCCATGAGAGTATACTCTTTGTAATCGACAATTGTATCGTAAATGGTTTCGATTTTCTGATTTTCTTTTGCTATTTTCGGCTGACGGTGAATGGCTATTCCCCGAGAATCACCTTGTCGAGGTCGGTAAATTATTATTTGATCACCATGTTCACGATATACTAACGAATGGTCATCAATAATAATGCGAAGTATATCTATTATCTTTTTATTTGATACGGTAAATGAAACTACTCTATTTTTATTGAACAATGCACCATTAAATGAGAATGAAAAATCTCCCAAATGTTCAATTTTTTCCAAAACGGAAACAACTGGTTCTTTACCCACCGATAATGATATCCGTTTCTCTAATAACGATTTTTGAGAATATGACGAAAAGATGATACTAAAATTGAAAAGGATAGCAAGAAATAATTTCTGCATTTATTAAAACTAATTATTTAAAAACTACAACCATCACCGGAAATAATATACTTGTTGTTTTCTTTTTTTACTGAAATATTGAACGTTAATTGTAGCATTTCAAATACCGAATCAATAGTATAATGATCGTATTTCGCATTAAGAGTACACGAATACAAATCGGGATTTTGAAGTTCTATTTTTGTATTATAATACTCCTGTAAATCCCTCATCACATCTTGAAGTCTCGCATCTTTAAAGACAAGTGTTTTGGTTTTCCATGCCACATAATTATATTCTTTGTTTACTGTTTTTCTCAGTATTTTTTCTTTCTTGAGATATTCCGCCCTTTCACCTTTGTTGATTATTACCGACTGCGTACCCTCAATATTTTCTACTTTTACAATTCCCGATTCAACAGTTACAATAATTTTGTTGTTATCTTTATTTGAATTGATATTGAATGATGTTCCAATATCGGTTATAACCAAATCGGAGGTTTTAACAGTAAACGGATGTTGTTGGTCGTGTTTAATATCGAAAAAAGCTTCACCTTCAAGTTGAACGATTCTGTTATCATTACCATAGTTTTTATTATAAACAATTTTCGATTTTTTATTTAAGCTGATGGTCGAACTATCTACCATTACTTTCTCAATAATTTCGTTGACAGTTGCTACCTGTAAAGCGTCAGGTCTGGAGTTCAAATGAGTATATAAAAACCATGAACTTATTAATAAAGCAACAGAAGCAGCTATTTGCAACGTATATCTGAGTGTTTTCGGTTTCAACGTTATCGATTTGGTTTCTTCTGTAGTATTTTCAAGGAAATAGGTATATGCTGAAGAAGCATCAAAATCTTGTACATTTATTTGGCTTGTAATATTGTACAACCGTTTCTTTTGCATAAAATCCTGATATAAAGCATCATCACACGACATTGCTTCATCTAAAGCAATTTTTTCGTTTTCAGTAGCTTCGCCCGATAAATATTTTATTATCAAGCAATCGTAGTCAATATTTTGTATATTACTATCCATAATTACTAACTAAGTAAACTATGTTTATAAAATCCCGTACTCATTAAATAAAAAAATGCAATATTAATAATAACAATTAGAAGTAAGTGTCCTAGTTTTTCTTTTAACAGTCTCATAGCCTTTGTCATATGAGTATCAACAGTCCGATCTGAAATTCCTAATTTCTCTGCAATTTCTTTATATGACAGTTCCTCGAACCGTTTCATCTTGAAAACATTTCTGGTTTGTTCAGGAAGACTTTCTATCGTTTGCAATATTCCATTTACTTCTTCGCTACTTTCGAGATAATCGACTGTTTTCAAGGAGAGTTCCAATAGTGTAAATGAAATCTCGGCTTGATGCTTTTCAACAACACGTTTATGCTTAAGATAATTAAGACACTGATTGTGAACCGAACCAAATAAATATGAACGTAAAGTTTTAATCTCTTTTGCCTTCGATCGATTTTCCCATAAACTGATTATTACATCCTGAACTATATTCTTTACATCTTCTTTATCTTCGAAATAGTTCAAAGCATAGGTACACAAAGCATTAAAATACTCTTTGTATATATATGAGAAAGCAGAACGGTCGCCTGAGTATATTCTTTCTATGATATGTTGTTCAGAATTCGACAATTTCATTCTTTATGCGAAATACTATAGTTCATTAATTGAATTATAAAATACAAATGTAATAGTATTTTAAAGAATATTTAATCCCTCTTCGAAATTGTAGTTCGATTATTTAATGATTGGGAACGAAAATTCTTAAAAAATTGTTTGGATTCTAAACTAGATTGAAAAAAGCTGATAATATATTTTAGAAACAAGTACGGGATTTTTGTTTTAAAATTTACTTGATGTATATAATCTGGTTTTATAGCTTTTCATTCTTCGATGATGTAAATAGGATAAACACAGAAAATACACATTTGATAAATGGGAAAGTGAAATATAGGGGTTTTAATATTTTGAAATAAATGAAGAGGAAAGATATATGAAGAGAATTATTGAATATTTTAAAAATAATAGAAAACAAAGCTATTTGAAGACCCAATATAAAAATCAGTATGCATTTGTCGGTATAGGTAATCATAGTATACATAATTTATATCCAGTATTACAGTATTTAAGGGTGCCAATAAAATATATTGTTGTAAACAGTAAAAAGAATGCAGAGCTTATTAATATCAGTTTTTCAGGAATTATAAGTACAAACAACTTTGAAACGATCCTAAATGATCCTGAGATTAATGGTATATTTATTTGTGCAAGTCCTCAAAGTCATTTCGATTTAATAAAAAAGGGATTGGAACATAATAAGAATATTTTTGTGGAAAAACCTCCGTGTACCACCGAGAATGAATTATATGAGCTTATCAAACTTGAAAAAGAAAGCAATGTGTTTTGCATGGTTGGTATGCAAAAACGTTATGCTCCTGTAACAAATCTTTTAAAAAATCATTTACATAATTCCGTTATATCATATAATTATCGATTTGTAACGGGAACTTATCCAGAAGGAGATAGCCTTTTAGATATTTTTATTCATCCGCTCGATTTTGTTACGTACCTATTTGGCGACTTTGAAATTGCTTCCATTCAAATTTCCCAAAAGAATTCCTTTTTCATCCATCTCGCACATAAAAGTTTTGTTGGTACTATTGAATTATCTACACTTTACAGTTGGAAAAATGCAGAAGAAACATTAATAATAAACACAGATTCAGGAATTTACAAAATGAAAAACATGGAATATCTGAGTTTTGAAAAAAAATCTAAGACATTTTTTACTATTCCTGTTGAGAAAATTAAGAAAATAGACCAACAGATTCAAATACTCCATAGTAGAAATAACTTCAATCCTATTATGGAAAACAATCAAATAGTCACTTCCGGTTATTTCAGTGAATTAAAAACGTTTATTAACCTATGCGAAACAGGAAAAGGGAATAATCATTCAACCTTATCGGATCTGAAGCCGACTTACAATATTATTAAGAAAATCAAAAAATAGAAATCCATGTACGGAAAATTAGATTACGTGTTACGAGCCTTACGCTTCGTAAACAATACCTTACGCCCTAAACACAAGAAATTATCGACCTTAATGTTCTATGCAACAAGTTCGTGTGATTCAAAATGTAAGCATTGTCTTATTTGGGCTAAAAGACCAGTAAAACATCTGCCACTGACTAAGTTTATTGAAGTTATGAATAGCAACTGTGTCAACAAATATACAAGAGTAGGATTAGAAGGTGGCGAGTTCTTACTTCATCCCGAAGCTTTTCAAATTCTAGACTGGTTCAAAAAGAATCATCCGAATTTCGATCTACTTTCCAATTGCTTAAAACCAGACAGGCTCATTGATGCTATTAAAAAGTACCCTCCAAAGCGATTATTTATATCTCTGGATGGAAATAAGGATACCTACTTGTATATGAGAGGTAAAGATGGATATAATAACGTTTTAAAAGTGATTGAGAATTGCAAGGATTTGGTGCCGATATCTTTAATGTTTACTCTATCGCCATACAATGGATTTCGAGATATGGAACATGTTATTAACCTTGCCAAGGAATATAATATTGATGTTCGAATAGGAACATATAGCGACATAGCTTTCTTTGATACGGTAGAAAAAGCACATGAAACAGAAATTGGTTCAAGAAAAGAATTTGATATTTTAATTACTAAAACATCATCAGATAAACAATTGATTTACTAACGTCAAATATACCGAAAATGGATTGCAAAGACATTCAAACAACAGGATTTGATTTTAAAAAAAATATCCCCCATAATATTGAGGATACAAAAGAGAATTTAGATTTTTTATTACTTTATGATGAATGGCGTAAAAAAAACTTAAAACTTAAATGTTACAGTATCTTCGATAGTCTTGTTATACATCCTGATGGAAATATTCCCATTTGTCAAAATCTTGATTTAAAATTGGGGAATATATATAACAATAGTTTAGACGAAATTTTTAACTCTCTAGAAACGCAACGTATACACAAAAAGCATAGAAATGGATGCAACAAATGTTGGATTAATTTTCACCGGAAATATGATATTGTTTTGATGCGAAACCTTGAAATGGTTTTACCGAAATGGTTTATAGAGAAAATAATGGGAAAGTATCAATGGACAGACAATAAACATTTTACCTATAAAGATTTTATTAAAGAGAATAAGTCTATGCGTATTAAATAAGATAATAAATATCGTACTTGAAAGTATTTTTTTGTAAAATTCTATATTTAACATTTATTTTCTTTGATTTTTGTTTTGGCATTAACTACAACACAATTTAATTTTTCTGAATTAAAGATAAACTGGATACTTCTGATGTAAATAATATTCAGTTTTTCATAAATCAAAATACAAACAAATTGTTTATTTGAAATAAAAAAACATATGAAATTAGATTCAAGATCTATAGTAAAAGGAATAAATAAAGAAGTATATACTCAAATTTATACAAATAAATATAATCAATCTACTCCAGTTAAAATGAAGAAAAAGTGGACGTTTATTATTAAAGAACTATTTGATAAAATTATTAACTTGTTTTAGACTTATTGTTTAAAATAGTAATTTTCATGAGAATGAAATTTACTTTACTTTTGATATTAATCAATTTTAGTAAAAAAATTCATTACTATTCTCCAGTAAGATTCACATTAATAAAATATGTGGATCGGTTCATCTAAAAGTTTGATGAATTTTGACAGTTCTGTATTCACTTTATTATTCCATTCCGAATACGACAGTTCATAGATTCTTGATGCTGAAATACTCGATATCCATAAGGTTAAATCTTCGATTTTATGGATAGCAAAAGCATAAGGATTGAGCTTCTACAACCATGCACAATATTACTTTCATAATTTTACCTAATCCAGGGAAGACAAAATTGCATACTGCAATTATATCGCTAGAGTTTTTGGTAATTAAAGAAATTTTTAAAAAACTATATTTTCAATTCTCTAGGAATAAACTTACACTTTCCATTCCTAACTATTAATCGAAAAAATGTATATAAAAAACCCTAATTTCATACCTCAATAACAGCAATTCTAATCAAAAATACCCCCATCTGATTACTCATAACTCCCTTCATACCATAAATCAAACCCATTGTACTACATATTTTTCCTTTTATGGACATACTTCCCATTTATTCAACAATTTATATTCATTTATTATATTTTTATCCTTTAATAAAACAAAAAAATACAGTTTTTTTTGATGTTCATTGATAAAGAACAAAAAGGAATTTTCAAAATCATTAAACCGGTACTAAGTTTTAATAAAAAATAACAACAGTACAAAAAACGGTATATATAAAAAAACATATTACCAACGATGCTAACAGTTGGAAACTGTTTCTTAATTAGGTGCCAAGTAAGAAACTAGAAATACCTAGCCTTATTCATGGAACAGAAATATTTATTCGTGTAGCCGATGGTAATACTCACGATTGGGGATCTTATAGCAATGTTACGGGCTTTATCCCTCAATAAACAGACTATCCTGCTAAGTTCTTCGAAATTTAGTTGGAATTAATAATAAAAAAAATGAAATAGACAATTGAAACAGCAATTTATGACAACAACAATTAACAGAACAGACTACGGTCTGAATGAAGCAAAACGGAATAATTATGAAACTGAACGTAGTGATAAATGGGACGAAGTGCGTGATGCCTTTATCAAAAAACATCCTACTTGCGCGATTTGTGGTTCAACAATTAATTTACAGGTACACCACATCTTCCCGTTTCACTATTGTATTGCCCTCGGTCGTCCCGATTTGGAACTTGACGATCGCAATTTGATGACTCTGTGCGAAACTCAAGGATTTGATCATCACCTTCTTATTGGTCATTTCGATGATTTTAAATCATCTAACTTAAATATTAAAAATGATACTATAAAGTACCATGGTTTAACCGAAACACAAATAAAAGCCAATAATAATTGGTTGTTTGAAAAAAAATCGAAATTAAAAGCATTAGAGAAAATGAGCGATCAGGAAAAGTCTGATTTTACTGATTTGATGAACAAAACATACCCTATAGTTTAGAAATTAGCAAACGAATATTATGCTTAATTCATAATATAAACGATGGAACATCATAAATAGACGCCGAATTGATAAAAAAACGATTGATTCCATTAATTAACTATGCGATAGACATTCCATTTTTATCAGAAAAACGGAAGCTTTTTTAATTGATCTTATCGTTTGACTTATAATTCATGCAATGGTTAAAAGATTTCATGTTGAAAAAACTATAATTGAAAACAATAAATCAGTTATATCGAACTATTATTTATTATACATAAAACTTATTTAATAGTATTTTACTTTATCAAAGATTAATCACAAATAATACAGAAAATATAAATCATTTGAATAAAATAGAGAATTTGAATTCATCGGATATAAAAATTAATTACAACAATATGCCTAGAAAAGAATTTGTTGACTTAGTCAAAATAATAAAGCAAACAGGTCAAAGTGAAAAAATGTCGAAACGAGATTTTATATATTTATTTGATTGGTATGAAAAAAGGACAAGTGGAAATGTTTGGCGAATAAATGAATATTTAGCAAGCGAAAAATTAGTTATTGAACCAAACTATCAAAATGGATGGATAGACGATAAAATAGAACTTAAACTTAAGGAAAAAGCAAGAATCAAAACAAGTGATTGTGATAATTCAGATGACTCGTTCGACCCAATAAGCCGATTATCTTTATTAAAAGTTTCATCCAGAATACCCATTTCAGTAAAACGAGATTCTACACTTGAAAAAGCATATCATTTAATGTGGAAAAATGAATATTCCCAGTTACCTGTTATGAATGACGACAGAAATGTTCTTGGTTTGATAACATGGCAATCAATTGCTAAAGGATTAATAACAAATAAAACGTCAAAAAGTGTTAAAGACTTTATGACAAACGAATTTACTATTCTTGATGAAACGACTCCTATATTCGACGCAATAAAAGAAGTAATTAAAGTAGGCGTTGTTTTTGTTCGTAGTTCCGATAATAAGATTAAAGGTCCCATTACTCCATCCGACCTAAACGAACAATTTATCGAGCAAATTGAACCATACATTTTACTAGAACAAATTGAAAATTATATTAGATTGATTTTACATAATAAAATTGTGCTTGAAGAATTACAAAAGTTGATAAAAATTAATGAAGAGGATCGAGAAATTAGTTCATTAAGCGATATGACCTTTGGTGGATACATCAGAGTTTTACAAAATCATGAAATGTGGAATATCCTCGGATTACCTTTTGATAAAGCTGACTTTGAAAATGATTTACACGCTGTGCGAAAAATTAGAAATGATGTAATGCATTTCCATCCCGATGGCATTTCACCAAATGAACTTGATATATTAAGACGAATATCAAAGTTTTTAATGGACTTTAGACAGAATTGCTAAAAAAACAGAAAAATGAAACAAGAAGATAAATCTTTCCTTGAAAAACTGAATTCAAAATGGATAACTCCAATCTTTGCAATAATAACTATTATTTACGGTGGTTTATTCAAAATGTATAGTGACAGACTTGAGACACAAACAAACAACCTCAATAACATTCAAACACAATTAGATATAAAATTGAAAAAGCAGGAGTTTGAAAATAAGCTAAAATTGACCCTTTATGAAGAAGTTAAGGATGCAATTGTAAAAGATAATCCTATGATTCAAGGTGCGACTCTATTAATTATAAACGAAATGCTAAAAGAGGACAGTACTTTCAGAGAAAAATTGAAAACCATACTGTTTGCGTCATCAAATTCAAAAGATCTGATTGCCATTCAGGAGAAAATTGATATGTTTTCTTCTGAACAAAATGAAATGCTGCAAAATGCATTTAAAATAGATGTATTTTATCTTGAGGATATTTCAAAGGAATCAATGCAAAAAGCTAAGATTATAGTTTCATCACTCAAGGCAAAATATCCCCAGTACAAAATTCGTCTAAGACTCTTGCCCAAAGAAGTAAATGCTCAAATTGGATATAGAATTTCTAGTAACCAAATCAGATTTGAACCTAACGAAAGTAATATTGCTAAAGATGTTTTGAAATTGATTTCGGAAAACAGAATATTAGTATCCGAACTACCGAAATTATATAAAGTTAATAATAAAACACCTGGATATATCAGCGTTTTTGTTAAAAATATTTAAAGCTTAGTTTCCTAACATTTCAATGCATAAATATTGAAAGTCAATCTAAATTTTGATTTTCTTTTATAAACATTTTCATTAAAGATATAAATACAATTTATTATATATGGATTTTAAAAATATTGAGATAAAAAGTGCCAAATTTCAAATAATTGGGGCTATTGTTGGAATAATTGCAGCCATTATTTCTATTATTCCTGTGATAAATAATTACGTTACAATAGATAAAAATCATAAAATTAAGAATGATTCTACTATTAAACATACTATTATTGAAGATACTATTGTTCAAATTATTGAAGACACTTTAAGATATGATTATAAAAATATAAAAAAACAAAAAACAAAATTGTCAAAAAAGACAAATATTATTTTCCCCGAAGATAATATTAAACAAAAATGGAAGAATCAAATTGATAGCCAAAATTATAAGATTAAACCTGAATAACATATTATGGGAAGAATATTTATAGGCATTTTATTAAGTTTTTCGCTGAATGTTTACTGTCAAGATAAACAAATAGAAGAAAGTATATATAGAGATTTTGCGAGTAAAGGAATTGCAAATGATCAAACAGAAATAATATTAGATGAGGTTGCAAATAATTTTATTGCTGTCCAAACTTGTATTTCTGATATTGTAGAAAAATCCTTATCAATAAATCAGAAAAATGAATTAAAAAGGAAAACATTAGGATATTTTCAATCTCATCAAAGTATCATTGAAGTTACAAATTTAAATTTAGGAGAAACAATGCAACGGTATATATCTGATTATCTTGATCGTTTGATTAATATGCCTTATTTTAAGGTTACTTTAATTTGGGATAATCAGTTTTCAGTTAGTGAACTATTTAATGAAGGATCAGGTAATTATCAAATTGGTGCAGGATGTTGGCAATATTTTATTGTAAGAAATCAAGAAGGAATAATTGTTTATTCGGATAGAACTTATAAAAGAGCCTTTTTTTCAATTAAACGTTTATCGAATGGATGGTATATAAAGATCAATAATATTAAAGCAGAAGAAACAAAAAAATATACATTTAAATCTACATATAGATGAAACCCATAATTATATTATTATTTCTTATTTTAACCTGCTTTCCATCAATAGCTCAAACAGATGAATATTTTAAAAATGATTTACAAGAAAGTAGAAAGTATACATTTGGATTTATTAATAATCTACTTTTAAAATGGAATTTAATATATACAGATACCTCTGTTTCAATAAAAGATAAACTTAAATGTTATAATAATTATTTATCGTCACAAGAATTAGAGAAAGACAATAAACATAGATTAGAACTTAATAGAATTATTGAAAAACAAAATGGTCAAATATCATTTTTAAATACTGATTTAGGGAAACATGAGGTTAATATTAAGCTACCGATAACATTTAAGGACAGAAATTATGATTTAGTTTTAAAATTTATAAGAATAAAAACAAATAATATATATTCTTGGAGAATTACTGATATAAGAATGGGAGATTCTTGTACGTTAATAAATAATGGTATCAAGTATATTGAATTTGAAAAAGATTTTTCTAACACAATTGAAGAAATTATGAATAAAAAAAACATATCACAATATTTTGACATTAACCCTTACTACAATATTTTTTTGGATAATTATAATTACATTTCATTAAAATCTAGAAATATTGATAGTATTTATTATAAAATAACGGAATTACCATATTTTAATAAAAAAAATGAAATTATAGGATATAAATTTTTAATTCTAACAAAAAACAGAGAAAATAAAAATAGTAGAAAACAAGGATGGCATATATTAGATGAAGGAGAAATGAATGAATATTACAATAAATATGAAGAAAGTAATATTATTAATTTTTATTTAAAAAAGATCCACTAAATAAATTAATCCTTAAACACAAGTCGCATTGAAAGATACTACCAGTGCGAGCTTTACAATCAATATCCATGGACAGAATTGGGTTATACGTATGATTGGAATCCTGAAAATAAAACACACATTGGATTGAGTGAATTTGTAATAGCAGCAAACTCAAACATTAAGGTTAAGGCAATTTATACTACAACTGAGTATCTTAAAAAGTAAATCCTAATTTACAACTACTCCCCTCCTTTTAAAATAATAAATAAGAATTCTATTTGTTCATAGAATAAATCTATGCAAATAGAATTCTTATTTGTGTTTCTTAATGATATTATTACAATATCTGGAATCCAGTATTCTTAATTCATTTATTGGTCTTAAGCCGATACCTCAAAAATTCATATTCATACCATGTATTTATTCCACTCATGGACATTACTTGATATTGCATTACTGTGTGAACTAGATTTGAAGTAATAAATTGATTTCAATATGTAAATCTTAGCAACATCCGAAAGATTTAGTTTCAATTATAAAAAATGTATTATAAATCAACCCTCATTCATTTAAAATAAACTGTTATGTCAACACAAATATTCACAAACAAGGATGCGTACCACTTTTTAAAAGTAGAGCAATATTTCGATAGATACAAGGAATGGGATCAACTCGATTCCGTAGTTTCGCACAACTTCGACCCTCAAACAGAAAATCTTACCCTCAATTTCAAAAAGCAAGATGGCAACTTATGTAGTATGTTGATTCAGTTTCCTCAGAAAGACACATTCCGCATGCGTTTCAATCCTAGTAAAACAACTGATCAATTCACCACACAAAACACCCGTTCGGTAATACAAGACAATTTCAAAGATTTGAAACGACTGTTGGAAATAAGAGAAGAATTTACAATTGATGTCCAGGAAAATAAAAACAGCATTCAACTTATAACCAAAGGTAACGACAATAAACCTTGTATGCGAATGCTTGTTAGCTTCACTCCATTCTCGATAACAGTGTTCAATGCCTTACAAGACCAAGAGTTTCAAGTTTGGCAAACAGCAGAAACACCCATTTATTTCACTGCCAATGGAGATGACGATTATGCCATCATACAAGCAGTTGCCAAACCCGCAACTGCACGATATGTGGGATTTGGAGAACAAGGAGGACAATCGCTCGACAAAAACACAGAACAAATTAACTATTTCAACTTCGACAACATGCGATATCGTCAGGTGTATAACCAAGGACCTTTAGATACACGTGAGCCACTTTATCATTCCGACCCTGTCTTTTTTGAATACAATGGAGTACCTGATCGTGATAGTGTAAACGCTATTTTTATAGATAATCCAGGACAATTACTCATGGACATCGGTTATCAAAATTCGGGACGATATATGTTCGGTACCCGATTTGGTGATCTTGATTATTACTTCTTTATGGGTAATGACACAGCAACTGTTATTGATAGTTTTACGTCTATTGTTGGTCGTTCACGATTAAAACCACGATATGTATTAGGATTTCATCAAGGTTGCTATGGATACGAACGTCGTGATATACTAGAATGGGCGGTAAATAAATATCGTGAATACCAAATTCCAATCGATGGAATGCACGTGGATGTAGATATTCAACATAACTACCAAACGTTTACCATCGATACAGATAAATTCCCCGATCCTCAAGAAATGTTCGGTAAACTGAAAGTGCAAGGTATAAAATGTAGTACAAACATTACACCAGTTATCAGTAAAGAAGATCAAAACTATATAACATATACTCAAGCACGAAATCAACAGTATTTTGTAAAAGATATACGCTATTTACCAAACGATGCAGACAGTAAATACTATCAACTCTATGGTGGTGGGAATGAATACTGTCCTAATAATGGATATGTAGAAGACTTTAATAGTGGAAACCCCTATATTGGTGGTGTTTACTATGGAAATGACTCAAATGGAAATGAATTAGGTACCGCAGGACATTATGCCGATTTTGGACGAAGAGAAGTCCGTGAATGGTGGGGAACCCAGTATCAATATCTTTTTAATATGGGATTAGAAATGGTATGGCAGGATATGACAACACCTGCAATTCGCGATTATCGAGGAGATATGAAAGGATTTCCCTTTCGTCTGGAAGTAACTTCCGACTTCCTTTCAGATACGCAACCAGAACTTAAACCAGCCATCAAAGTATGGAACTTATATTCATATAATCTACACAAAGCAACATATCATGGACTTAATAATCTAAAAGGTCGGGACAACAAACGCAACTTCATCATTGGTCGTGGAAGCTATACTGGTTCCCATCGTTTTGCTGGATTATGGACGGGGGATAATTCATCGGACTGGGATTTCCTTAAAATGAATGTTTCGCAGGCATTATCTCTTGGGATGTGCGGTGTAGTAATCAATGGACAAGATATCGGTGGTTTTGAACAATCAATTGATAACGGGAAATGGGCAAGCCCAGAACTGCTTATCCGATGGACTGCAGCCGGTGCATTCCTACCTTGGTTCAGAAATCACTATGTACGTAAAGGTCGGAAAGAATTTCAGGAACCATTTATGTATGTTGAATGGTTCAATCAATATCAAGGAGGCCAATTACCTGAACCACAGGAATTATATCGAATGGTTCTACCTATTTGTAAACATTTCATTGAATTGCGTTACCGTCTGCTTCAAGTATTTTATGATGCCATGTTCGAAAACACAATAAACGGTTTACCTATCAGCCGTCCGTTATTCCTTAATGCACCATCAGACAAATCGCTTTTCAATGACAAAGAACAATTCCTTAACAATGAATTTTTTGTAGGCAAAGATTTACTTATTGCACCTGTACTGAACCCACAAGTGCAAAATGGATTTGATAATTCAGGCAAACGCGATGTATATCTCCCAACAGGCAACAATTGGTATTGCTTTATGAATAATTCAATGCCATTGGGTTCTGCCATTGAAGGTGGAACAACAATACGCGATTTTGATGCCAATCTAAATACGAATGATAATCATATCAATTTCATTGTACCTATATATGTCCGTGAAGGAGCAATTATTCCAACAATCGAACTAGAGCAGTATGTAGGACAACTAAATCAAGAAGGCAAACCTAATCCTGTAACCCTTAATATTTATCCAGGTCAATCGGGTTCTTATAATATGTATTTGGATGATGGCGTAAGCCGTTCATCGGCATCAGTCGATGCCCACCCGATAGAATTTGGAGGAGACGAAGATGCTAAAGGAGAATATCGTCAAACAAATATTTTGCATCAATATATTTCCGATAAAACAAGAGAAATAACTATTGAACGAATACACGACAACTATACTCCAACTCTTGAAAAATATTTTTTTGTTGCTATTCTGCACGACCCCGCGGAACAAAAAGGAGGAAACGGATCTTTGGTGAATATAAAAATCAATGACACCGAGATTGCACTTATTACAGGTAGTTCGCCCGATCAAAAAGCAAATAGCCTTTTATATTCAACGGTAAATGCTTGGTATTACAACGAAACCATTAACATCAGCTTCATCAAGATATTCGATAATGCCTCGAAGATTACGGTAACGACAACCTATAATTAAAAACGAACAGACGAAATAAACAGTGGAGTCCAGAACCCACTTAAATAAACGGGGCGAAAACCGAAAAGCCTTATGAGTAGGGACATTTTAAATTTAATAAAAATGAGTAATACAGAAATTAAAGCAGGTTTATTTATTGCTTGCTATGAAATTGGTGGCGATAAAGCTGGTGCACCAACATTTAAAGTTAACCTTAGTGTTTACACCCCAGAGAAAACAGTATCGGGCATCGGAGTTATCGACCAAGCAATCAACCCGCCGTTACATATCACATCAAGTCTACATGGAACTTTCACGTATATGTGTGTAATGCCCAAAAACTGCCATATACAAGTAAGACTTACTGGTCATCCAGTTATTAGTTGGCACCAAATAAATGGTATCGGTCCAGTTATACCAGCAAATGTTGAGTTTATAATGGTACTTACCGAAGACTGGAAATCGGGTTCGGCTAATTATTCCTATTTAGATAAGAATGGAAAATGGCATGAAATTGAAAATGCACCAGTAAAATTGGTTCAAGGAAATAATATCGCCTAATTAATTTTAACAAGAATTCAAATTGATATTCGAATACTTGTTAAAATTAATTCATACATAATAAGTGGAGACTGAAAACCACTCGAAAAACGGGGTGGAATCCCAAATGCCTTAAGAGTAGGAATAATTTAAATTAATAATAAAATTATGTCAAACACAGCAACAGGGGCTTGGACTCCTTTTAGAACAGAGATTTCAAAAGAAGAATTAGAAGTTTTCAAAAAAGTAACAGATTGTCTTTTGGGAGTAAAATATTCTCCCGTGGCAGTTGCTACGCAAGTAGTTAATGGTTCAAATTATCGTTTTTTCTGCAACACAAAAGCAGTATATCCAAATGCAATTAATGATGCAGCAATGGTATTTGTATATAAACCATCGGAAGGCAATCCGTATATCATTTCAATAACAAGAGCATAACTTTTCCCTTTCGGAAAGTTAATCTGAGTAAGATTAACAAGCATAAACATAAGTCTACAAATCATAAACTTGGGTTCTTGATTTCCAATAATGATTAACAAAAGTATTCTACCAACAATACTCCAATAATGAGTATTGTTGGTAGTTAATAATAAATGAAATTGAAAATGGCATTAAATAATATAATATTAAATCCTCAAAATCTTTTTAGTGAAACCGCCTTAAATAAGGTTAATACATTAGAATCTGAGGTATTTAATACAGATATGTTTCGAAAATATGTGGAAATAGCTGTTTCTCAATTACAATTGTACTTGGATGATACATCAATTAGGGGAATTAATCTTTTAAATCCATCAATATTAGAGAATGCTGCCCGAGACTTAATGACAAAAGAAGATAATAATATAGCAACTTTTGATAAAGACCGATTAAAATCTATTATCGATTTATACATAAAAACAGGTATTCAAGTTCATTCTCCTGGTTTTATGGGACGACAATTCTCTGGTGTAGTACCATTGACTGGAGTTTTCGACATGGTAAATTCAATTGTAAACCAACCTTCTTCCTTTTATGAAGCCGCACAATTACCTAGTGTAGCGGAACGAATTATGGCCGAAGAACTTAATCGGTTTATTGGATTTAATAAAGATACTTTTACAATGGTGACCACCTCAGGCGGTTCTTTAGCTAATCTAACAGCATTGCTTGCAGCACGAAATGATAAACTCCCTGGAGTATGGGATAACGGGGTCGTGGCTTCACACCAAAAGGGTATTCCTGCTATTGCCATAAGCGAAAATGCCCATTATAGCATTACCCGAGCAGCAGGAATTATCGGAATTGGAGAAAACCAAATTGTTAAGTTACCTGTCAATAGTGCTAAACAAATACATATCAGCAAGGTTCAAAAAAAGTTGGATGCAGCCAAAAGTAAAGGTTTGAATGTTTTCTGCATAGTAGCTTCAGCAGGAACAACATCTATTGGAGCATTCGATAACCTCGACGAATTAACGAAAATAGCTCATGATAATAATATTTGGCTCCATGTTGATGGAGCTCATGGTGCAAGTTTACTCGTTTCCGATATATTAAGACATAAACTCAAAGGAATTGAAAAAGTTGACTCACTAACTTGGGATGCTCATAAAATGATGTTTGTTCCCTCGCCATGTTCATTACTCTTTTATCGTGAAAAAGAGAAAAGCTATGGAGCTTTTCATCAGGAAGCCAGCTATGTTTTCGAAAAACATGCTGATGTTTACACAGAATATGATAGTGCGGAAAAGAATTTTGAATGCACCAAAAGACCTATGATTATGAATTTATGGGTACTCTGGGCAATATATGGACGAGCATTATTTTCAGAAAAAATAGAGTATTTATGTAATATATGCATGGATGCTTATACATTATTAGAAGAGGAGCCTGATTTTGATACAATCCACATACCCGAATCAAATATTCTTTGTTTCAGATATAATCCAAATTTTGATTTAGACGAATTGCCTATTGACTTTCAAGTTGAAATACGAAACCAAATTCGGGGAAATGGGCATTTTTTTATTTCAAAAGTTGATATTGATAAAGTAGCTGCTCTAAGGGTTGTATTCATGAATCATCAAACAGAAATAAAACATTTTAAACTACTACTCAATGAAATAAGATATACAGGACAAAGTATTATTAATGAAAACAACAGACAACTTGTTATAAACAAAACATACTAAAAATACCAGACAAATGACGACTAATTCTTTTGACTCAAAAATAATTAAGCAAACTATAGAGCAGTTAATTCCCGAAAATGAATTACACCCCAAATCAGTTGAAGACGTAATAAAGCTGAGTTCCTTTTTTGATAAGATTAAAATATGCGAAAATAAGTTCAATAAAAAATATGCTGCATTGGATCACACATTCCAACAGTCATTGACCCTGCGAAGACTACAACAATTAACCAATATAGCTTTATTAAACCCTCTTTGGAAAGAAAGGATCAAACAATCAGGATTAAAAAATGCCCCAACATCTTTTGAAGAATGGCAAAAAATACCTTTATGCGATAAAAATTCCATAAGAGATTTCTTTGCAGGGAATAGACCAGGAATGGTTGTACCGATTAACCGCGGCGGATTCGAAATCGTTGCCAGTGGTGGCACCAGTAGCGGTATGCCATCGGAAATTGTATATTCTATCAATGAATTACACGACACCTATAAAATTGCAGGCGATTTCATAGGCAACCATATGCTTAAAGATTATCTCACAGGTGATGCAGCTAAATGGATGATAACCACCCTAGCCGATTACCAAATGTGGAGTAGCGGAACAATGGTTGGTGGAGTATTGCAAAATATACCTGACATTAATTATATCGGAGCAGGACCTATTATGGCACCGGTATTTGAACAAATCATGTCGTACGATGGTCCTAAAGCATTTATGGGAATTTCGCAAGGAATAGGAATCCTAACTGATCTAGGTGCAGGATTAAACGAAGAAGCTCGAAATAGCTTCAGAGTGGCTATGTATGGAAGCGGAGTACTTCCACAAAGAAAGCAAACCGAACTAAAAGAAATGTACCCTAATCTATCTATTTTAAGCTATTTTGCTGCAACACAAGCTGAAACAATCGGTTTACAATTGTCTGCTGATTCTCCGTTCCTAACTTCGGTTCCAGGATTACATTTGGTCGAAATTGTTGATGAAAACGGTAATTGGGTCAAAGAAGGTGAAGAAGGTGAACTTGTAGTTACACGACTTCATGCAACGGAAGTCCCAGTGTTAAGATTCAAAATTGGAGACAGGATGATTCGTCGTCCGAATATTGACAGAGAAGACTTGAAAGCTGAACAATTTGAATTTGCAGGTCGCAGTGGTGATGTTATCCATTTATGCGATACACAATATCCTGTTTCGAGAGTTTACGATTCCGTTTGCAATGAATTTACTCAAGCATCTCTTTTTGATATTAAAACAGTGGCACACGAAGTACAATTTGTGAATCAGCGTAAAATGAAAAGTTTAACCATGTTAATTTCCGTTGACAATCCCGCTGCTGCTACAATGGCTCTTCAATACAAGTATGGCCTAGATGATGGACGACATCTCTTTATCCTTTCATTAATGAATTCTCTTTCCATTTTCAATCAAGGAGAAGCAAATGAAAGAACTATGGATCAAACTAGTTATCACTTCAACATCCGATTTGTAGAAAAAATGTCAACTGAAATATTTAGAACAGAAGTAGGTAAGGTACCCTTGCTTCGCGATATATTATAGTTAGATGCATGTTTGAACAAATTCTACTAATAAACATAAATAGATAATCATGAGAATATCACAAACAAGAATTCGATTTCCAGAAAACTATTTGACTGGAATTGCAACTGGTGAAAATTTTTACATCGGCTTGACTAAATTACAAGATTTTTCAAATCATTTAACTCGTGTAGGTTTTAGTCAAAATCAGACACTAGGTGAACAAGTTTTACCTACAATAATGGGTAAAACAACACGATTTAATGCTAATGGGGGATTTATTATTAGAAGAGATTTACCTTTAGAAACAAAATATAGAGAAATTGAAGTTATAGATTGGCATGGGAATTATCATACTATTGATATTCCATATAAAAGATACCCTCGTGATCCTATTTCGGCACCAAATATTGAATTGATAATTAGGTTAGGAGCTGATAATAGATTACTACTAACTTCACCAATACTTACAAACACAAGTCGGAATTTAGACTTAATCAAACATGTAATTAATTTATTTCTTGAAATTTTCGGGGAGTGTGAAATTTTACAAGAAAATTTATTACCAGCCTTTAATGTCAATGTAACAAGACTAAATTGGGATATTTTGCCTAATGGAAATTATCCATGGTCTATCCTAGCCCCAAGAATACAAAATGTAATTGATAATGTTAGTAAACATGGACGTAGATTGATACAGACTCGAATTGAGAAAATATCAAATTTCAACCCCAATTTTGTTGCTGTTGGAAAAGCTGGATTTCGTGGTTATATAATTTTCGGATTTGCAAATAAAAGTTATTTCATTCTTGAAAGTATATACACTGGCAATGCAACTTATGTACTTGGACAAAATTGGCAACAGCTTTCGCAAATGACTAAAGAACAAATTTTAACACAAAATTTACATCAAAAGAGAATTGTTCATGCTAAAGGTTGGAATTTGGAAATCGATACCTTATTATCCTAAAGCGAGTATCTAAAATGCGATCATAAAAAAACAATCGATATGAATAATTACGCTAAAACATATTATCTAAACCAAATAATTAATCAAACTATATACCATGCAAAATAAAATAATCATAAATATAGCTGTTGATGTAACAAAGGCTCTTTCAGAAAAAACACTACTCAATAATGTGTATATGATGGATAATAGTGTTTATGGAAGTAAAAACCAAGGCACTGAACAATTATGTACATTTTGCATGCCTGGACAAACTATCCATTGGATTGTTTATGCAATAGATTTACAAACACCTGTAGAGATAAAAGATATTACATTCATCTCGAATAACACTCTAACCGAACAAACTAAAGTCGAAAAACTTCCTGAAGAGAATCTAGACCTAAAAATATGGACAGGCATCCTTCCTTGTATGTATCAGGGACATCCGTATCGATATCGTTTAACACTTCAAATGGGAAACGGTATATATAGTGTAATGTCGTTGGATAGTCCAGTTCTTCTGTATCAGTAATATAAAATCAAAAACTACAACTAATTTAAATTAATTATGAGTCAGCAAATAGCTATTATAGTACTTGTAGATATTAAAGCCGCATTAGAGACTAAAAGTTTGGACGGAAACATATATTTGATGGATAATCTTAGAACAAATGGTTCAGAAGGCCAAGGGACAGGTAAATTAATCACCGCAATAGATGGAAGCTATTGGTGCGATGGTTCCCAAAATAGTGATATTGTATTTAATTGGATTATCAGTGGTATAGGTTCAATACCTGTAACTTTGCCCAACAATTATTATCATACAAGGACAAAACATATTGATCACCGATGGATACAATCAATTAAAAATGCTCATTTTGGCACAAATATTGGAGAAAAAGAAGCAAATTTCGAAACTGCTATTTTCGAAAAAATTGGTACATACGCTAAACTTCGTACTTCTCATGTTAGCGTGATGGACATAGAAATAAAAACACTGAACATCTTCGGGGAACATTTTGATAATTCGCAAGATAAAAGTATACTGAATCCCCTACCTCCCCAAATTACAGATATTACAGGTTTTGCCGTAGACGACAAAGTTATTTTCCCAGCTCAATATGGTTCTCCTGTTCCGATAAAAGACGGATGGTATTGGAGTGCAACTGTCGATACCAGTAAAACTGGATTACATAATTACACTCTGCATATCACTCTTTATGATTTTGTAGATGAAGTTTGGACCCCAGTAGAAATGACTTACGATGCACAAATAAAAGTATCAAACAATCCAGTACGAAACGGTTTTACAAATGCTGGATTAGGATATATTCCTCTCATGTAATAAAATAAGCAAAATGGAAAATAAACGAACAATCGTCATAATAGCTACTTTGGATGTAATTGGAATCCTTGCAAACGATAGTTTAAAAGGGAATATATACATTTTTGACAATAATAAATTAATGGGATCCTCGGAAGAAGGAACCGAAAATTTAAAAACAAAAATAATATTCAATAAAAATGAAGAAGTTTCTTTAGTCTGGAATGTAATGTCATTGGAATGCGAATCATTTGCAAGTATATCGCAGATAACTGCTGACAAAGAATATATTTTGATTGAAAAAAAACAGTATCCTAGTAGCGATGTTAACTATTGGATAGGCACTATAAAAAAACCATTCAATAATTTAAAATATAAGCTATCCTTTTTAGTTGGAAACACAGATATGGAATATTCATGCGATCTTAACATTATTGGTGAGCTAGCAAAACATAATGGATAATATCCTAATTAATAAAACAGATTAATTTTTTAATTATATGACAACAGCAAAGAAAGGACAACAGACTCAAAGAATAAATTCAGTTCAACTTAATCTGATAACATTTGTCGATATAGATAAAGCTATAACAATAAATTCTTTGGATGGAGCTGTTTATATGGTTGACAATTCTCCAACAAGTATTGGCCAAGGAACGCCTCACCTACAAACAACATGTAAACAAGGCCAAGTAATCAATTGGATTATTTATGCTATGGATACCGACAAAAAACCTGATGGAACATGGCCACCTTCTGTTAGAATTAATAACATTGTATTTCTAGATGAAACAGGTAAAGATGTGGCAAAATTCCCAGTTTGCCACGACATAAAAATATTTGGTGGTCCCGATAAAATACGTTCGACTTATACACCCGTTTATTATTACTGGGCGGGAACTATTCCTGCAGATTTACTTCCTGGAATTTACAAATACAGATTCGTCCTTGATTTAAAAACAGATATAGATAATAAATCAATGTATATGAATCTTAACACTCCTTCACTAAAGGTAATCGCATTATAAAATAAAGCTCCAAATAAAAGGTAGTATCTAAAAATAAAAAGCAATTATCAATGATAACTTGGAAATGAACGAGATGTATAGATGGCAGCTAATTTATTACAATAAGTGGAGTCCAGAATCCACTCTAACAAACGGGATAGAGACTAAAAAACTTTATGAATGAAATATAATATTAACTAATAATTTATAATATGATTAAACATTTTTATTTAATTACATGCATCGTATGCCTTTTCGCAATTTCATGTGAACAAGAAAAAAAATCGGGAAACACCTCAAACAACTTGCTTGCGTCATGGAATGAAGGACAAATCAAAAAGTCAATACTCAACTATATTATTGATAGTGCGGTATTAATACCCGTTAAAGATCGCATTGCAGTATTTGATTTGGATGGAACCCTTGCTTGCGAAACACCTTTATGGTTTGAAATGTATGCTGCAGTGAACGGGTTAAACCAGCAATCGACAAAAAATCCTGCATTACTTAACGATTCCGCATATCTTTATGCAAAGAAACTGGCAGCCAATCCATTCGACACATCGGTGACCAATCATTGGGCATCACCAGTTAATTATATCGATTCTATGATATGGAAAGCGTATGCCAATGTTGATAACGAAGTATATGTTAACTCGACACGCTCATTTCTTTCAAACACAAAATCACAAGATCCAAGATTCACAACAATATCGCTTGCTGACCTATTTTATCAACCAATGTTAGAGTTAATTCAGCTTTTAAAACAGAATCAATTTTCCATTTATGTTGTGTCAGGTTCTATGCAAGGTGTTTTATGGAGTGTATGTCCGCAAACAATTGACAGAGATAGGGAATCTTTGATTGGGACTACTCAAATCACAAATCCTGTTTATGACCCCAAAGGCCATCATACTTCATTTGTGATTCAAAAAGGAATCTATCAACCCAAAGATGACAAGGATGGCAAAAGCGAGAATATCTATTCCCACATCGGCAAAGTTCCTGTATTTGCATTTGGCAATACCACAGGTGATTTCGGAATGTTCCGTTTGACATCGACCAGCAAGTATCCTCATGCCGAATATCTGTTAAACCACGATGATGCCAAACGTGAGTACGCATATCCACCATATCATGGGAAAGCAGATACAACATGGCAAAAAACTTTGACAGAAAACGGATGGAAACAGGTAGATATGTCCAAAGAATTTGGAATAATATGGAAGAAAAAATAGTAAAATAATTCAAATAATTTTAAAATAGAATAAGTGGAGTCCAGAAACCACTTAAATAAACGGGGCAAAATCTGAAAAGCCTTATGAGTATGAAACATTATATTAACTAAAAATTATGGAAACAAAAGAAAAACCGTTTGAATCACCTGTAATTATTGATGAAAATATCTCTGGGTTTAAATGTACAGGTAAAACAGGAATCATGTATGCATTTTATATGCATTTTCGACGTTTTGATGGGAAAAAGTGGCTAGAATCCGATAGAGGCCCATCAGTATCTGTATGGTTTACAGGCGAAATAAATCTTGATGAATGGGCTCAAGGAATTGGTCTGAAAGATGGAGATTATGTTCAATTAGAAATCGAAGTTATGGCAGGAGGTAAAGTAAATGCAAGTCAATGTTTTACATACAAAAAAGGAGTAAAAAAACTAGCACATTATGACGCCACAGGTGCTGTTTGGGATGCTGCAGTTACTTATACTGGGATGCAATCATGATATAATAATTCAAACTCTAGAGAATAATAGCAGGTGTAAAAATACATCTGCTATTATTTTATTAAACCGATAAAGAAAATTTAAAACATATTACTTGATAGACATTAATACAATTAAAAACCATAAACATTAATGTTTAAGTATATATAATCGAGCGTATAAACTCGACAAAATAAAAATAGTAGTAAGACATGGTGTTCCAATCCAACCAGCTTAAAACTATAAATACATGAAATTGCCATGAGCAAAGCTTGCACACTAAGCGGAGATGATTTAATGGCGTATTACATCTGACAATTAATGACTAAAAAAAATATAAACAGATGAAAAAAGCACTTCTTTTTGAAATTAATATCAACTCGAGTAATAATCTTGTTGTTAATGAAGTTGATGCTTCAAAAATAAATCCATTGACTGATAATATCCAATGTATTGAGTCATTTACATTAAATGAGTTTGCATATTTACTGACCTTTGAAAAAGATTCTGGAACTATTGATATTTATCAGACTATAGACAACAATGGCATATATATGAATGCATTAACAAAAAACAAAGTTCCATTTAATGCATCCTTATTAGCAATAATGTATGCAAATACGATTCCTATATGTATTGCATACGATCAGTCATCAGGACAGATTACATTTCTAGAAATCCAGCCAGACTTAACTCTTCTTCCATTTAACACATTAAATGCAGGCCAAGGTATAACAACACTTAAAACATTTTCATCCAAAGGAGACTGGTTTGTTCTTGCTTACAATATGAGTACAGGTGCAGTAAGCAAAAACCAGATTTTAATTTCAACTACGACTCCCCTTACACTCTCTTTAAAAAATGTTTGGACATCTTTATGGGCACAATCATGGACAAGATTTTCTTTCTTCCAAATAGGTGCAGAAAACTTTTTTATCAAAACGAATTTAACCAAATCAAAAGTTAATATAGATCTTTTTATAAACGATCCAAATGAGGGATCTCATCTTGTTTTAAATAGTAAAGCTCCTTCTCAAATGATTGGACTGAATAATGTTAATGCATTTACAGATTCCAATGGCTTTCCTTATTTCGCAACATATAGGAACAATGGGGAAATAACTATTAATACAATAAATGAGAACTTTCATAAATGGAATATGATTTACCAGTCTTTTACATACTCTAACTTAAGAATAATGCATTCATTAACTATTAATAACAACAACTTCATAGTACTTTATTAAATTCCTCTATGAATGATAATATTAATCCGTTGAATATATTACAAATTTATTCCTTCAATTTATCTGTTTTATTTATGATTAAATATTACGAATCATTAGCTATAGTATAAATATCACTCAAAACGCTCTTTTCTTATACCTCAATTTAATATGTTTATTCCTCATATTTAACGTTTCATGGACAATTTTTAAAGACATAATAAAAATAACCCTAAACTCGAATTTAATTTTGGATTATTTAAATAATAAAGCTGACAAGTTCTCATTAATTAAATAATTATTAGATGATCATTTATGATTGTTATTTGATTTCAAACAATTGAGGATTGTTAATATTACTCTTTAGAACTTAATAATTTATGGAAGAAAGTGTATTTATAGGTAAAATAAGAGGTTTAATAGGAACTTTTTATTTTCAAAATTGGGTGTTCAGTCGTGAAGAGATTCATTTATCCAAACACATCAATCTATTTATGCAATTATTGAACACTTTTACTTGATAAGTTACACTTAGCCATTTTAAGCTAATTTGGATGTATATTAGTGAATATCCGATAAAAGTAATAATCACTTCGAGACCACATTAATATTTTTTTATAAACCTTTTTAAATTTTAAACTATGGAAGATGGATACATCGGTGAAATCAGAGGATTTGCAGGAAACTTTGCACCTCTAAACTGGGCATATTGTTCAGGACAAACATTACAAATCCAACAATATACTGCTCTTTATTCAATACTTGGAGTAATATATGGAGGTGATGGAAAAACCACATTTAAATTGCCAAACCTACAAGGGAGAATACCTATTGGAACAGGTATAGGACCAGAAACAGGACAAGTAACCTTGGGATCAGTATATGGAAGTAAACAAGTTGCTTTGTCATTATCTAACATGCCAGCACACACTCATACTGCTACACTTACACCTATTACAGTAACAGGTACAGCTTCGGGTACTATTACGCCTAAATGTGCAGCAGATGAAGGCGACAAAACAACTCCTGTAGGAAATGCTTTAGCAGCTATTAATAATGGATTTGTAGGAACTGGAGATGCAACTTTAAACATGGCACCTATTTCTGCTTCACTTTCCGTATCGGGAACAGCATCGGGAGGAACAGTTACTATCGGAAATACGGGAGGTACACAAGGATTCGATGTCATACAACCTTCCCTCGGTATCAATTGGATTATTTGTTTACAGGGTATATATCCTCAAAGACCATAGAATCATTTTATTTATTTAAATTTAAACTTACACGAATTATGGATGGATACATTGGAGAAATCAAAGGATGGGCAGGTCAAACAAGTCGAATTCCTAATGGTTGGCAAATTTGTCAAGGACAAATATTGCAAATAACACAAAATCAAGCTCTTTATTCAATTATCGGCACCCTTTACGGTGGAGACGGAAAAAACACCTTTCAATTACCCGATTTACAAGGACGAGTTCCTATCGGTACTGGACGTTTTTCAGATCCCGTTTCTGGAACTCAATATGCGTTTACACCAGGATACAAGATGGGAACTATGGATAAATCAATTATAACTAACAACCTTCCAGCACACGTCCATCAAGTATCATTAGGTAACTTACCAATAACGGCAACTGGAACTGGAACGATAACTCCCAAATGTTTGGGAGATACTGGAGACCAATCTACCCCGAAAGGGAATGCCCCTGCAAATATCCCTAACGGATATGTTGCTTCTGCCGATGCTACCGACTCTATGGCACCTACTACTGCAACAATAAATATTACAGGAACCGTTACAGGTGGTACCGTTGTTTCAGGTCCAACTGGTACAAATATTCCATTTAACGTATCACAACCAGTACTGGCTATTAACTGGCTTATTTGTATAAACGGTATGTACCCAGATATTAACAATTAATTATGCTTAAAATCGGAATTATAACTCCTATTTCAAACGAATATCCATATTTGGGACGTGATTTGAAAGAGGGCCTGGAATTAGCACTCCACGATTATAATGACTTAACAATTATTCCTATTGAAGCAGGGAAAGGAGCACCCAAAGAGGTGCTCCCAGCTTTCCGTCAGCTCCTTGTTAAAGAAGAAGTGAATATAATTATTGCTTTTATTGACATTATATCACTTCAATCGGTGTCAGAACTTATTGAACAATGCAGAATACCAGTAATTGCTACTGGAATAGGTGCACGATTACCATTGGCGATTTCGCATGAAGAATCATATCTTTTTTACAACACTTTTCGTATGTGGGAGTCATGCTGGCTTTCTGGGAATATTGCCTGCAATACCATCGGGAAAAAAGTAGGAACGATATCGTCATTTTTCGACAGCGGCTTTCCGCTTACATATGCACACACTAAAGGAATAGAAAGTTCGGGAGGAACACCTGTTTTTTTCAATATTACCAACAAAGATATTCCAGAACAGGAGTTTGCTGACGCTCATCGAAAAATTGAAAGTATTGAAGCTGATTATTATTTTATTTCATCTTTTGGAAAAGAACGTTCAGCATTACTCAAATGGATAGCTGGAACGAATATTCCTCAAGAGCGTATTGTAGCTTCACCAGCAATACAACCTATTAAGAAAGAATCTGTATTTACGGTGAGTTCATGGTTCAGGGAACTTGATATTCCTGAGAACAAATCATTTGTGAATGCTATCAAGCAAGCTACCAAACACGATGCCAACGAATTTTCAATGCTTGGTTATGAAACTGGACTTTGGATTGCTCGATCCTATGAAGCTGGAAATGACAATTATGAAAAAGACATATGTTTGCAAAACCTACGAGAAGCTGTCTTTTCAGGACCAAGAGGAACAGTCTGGGTGAGTAAAAGTCAATCAACTTATTCTGATCATTTTCAAACGTTCAATTCCCCAAATGATATAGTTTCACGATTTAAACCTGTACACTACCCGCTTTCGACACTAGAGGCTGAAACAGAAATTAACCAAGTTCCTAATGTAATAGGATGGCAAAATACCTATTTGTGTAAATAATGGGAGCAAAAAACATAAATATTCTCTGCAATAGCACGCTTGCAATCCCAATTCTGCACGAATTGATTCGCGACGGACGAGTACAAAGCATAGCCATGCCCGAAAACATGCGTGATGTCGATGCCGCGTTTTATATATCGCAAATAGCAACGCATGCAACAATACCAATGAGGTATATTTCCAAAGAACTATTGCAGGAACAACTTAACAGATGGCTTTCCGAATTTCCGTGCCGTGCTGTAGTATGCCTCACGTTCCCGTTTAAGATTCCCGCTACCGTTCTTGCAATACCCGAAATGGGATTCATCAATATACACTTTGCCCTTTTGCCCCAATATAGGGGTGCCCAACCCATTTTTTGGGAAATAAAAAACCGCGAACCTCAGGGTGGAATCACTATCCACCGGATGGACGAACAATGGGACAAAGGCAACATTCTTTTCCAGCATACCATTAAAATACTTCCCCACACGACATACGGACAGCACATCGGCAATTTGACTCGTGAATCGGTTCACGTAGTTCCTGCATTATTAAAACTTGTTGATGCAAACAATATAATACAAGGAGAAAAACAAAAGCAGGGAGTGTACAGATCCAAACCCGTATATAAAGACGTGAAACTGAACTGGGAAGAAAACGACTCTTACACACTAATGGCAACAATCAAAGCATGTAACCCATGGAACAAAGGAGCATTCTGCTTTGTAAATGGAGTTGAAATGCGGATAGTAGATGCTGAAGTGGCTGAATCATTCTATGGAAAACACTGCGAAAAAATGGGAAGCATAGTACTATCACCCGACAAAAGTCACTTTGTTATTTGCTGCAAAGACGGCAGGTTTCTGAAACCCAGTATTTTTTATACCGAAGACGGTTTCTTAACCGCCTCTTCCCTATTTAAAATAGGTTTACACAGCTCTTCATTATTCCATTAAAAAAATGAGCATAAGCAATTTTTATATTTTCAATTTATTAACAAAAGAATAAAGGTAAACACATATTAACCAATAAAATAGCATTTTTTCACATAAATAACATAAATCGCATAAATTATGAAGAAAACATTTAAAACATTTTTAATACTTGTCATTCTGCTACTAGGTGGCGGAATGACAAGTATCAATGCAACAACTCTCACTGTGGGAGATATTGTAATAGTAGCAATTAACGGAGATGCGGATGCAACCTATAGTTATGGTAGAGGTTTCTCTTTTATGCCTCTGGTTAATTTGGATGCAGGAACAGTAATCAACTTCACCGACTATGGTTGGAGTGATGTGAATACTGCTTTTATTTCCAATACGAGTATTGCTGATGCATTTATTCACTATACCGCACCTGCAGGAGGTATAACAGCAGGAACAATTATTCGTTGTGACTCATATATCAACAATAATTTCACCTTTGATTATACCTTTTCAGGAACAGGAACGAACAAATACTTAAATCTTGCAGGATTAACGCAAGGGGACGAATTGTTGATTTTTACAGGAACAAGAACTTCTCCCACATTTATCTTTGCAGCATCTATTGTTAATACCACATTGGTTGCTTCAGGTTGGGCAACCAGTGTCGGAGCAAATGGAACTGACAATAGTGGTGCTGGTTCGGCATTACCTCCTGGATTAACAGATGATGTAACGGCTTTATCTTTTAATAAAGATGCTGCAAGCAACGATAATGCAGCATATAATGGAAATACGACATCAGCAACAAAAGCAGGCTGGTTAACCTTATTAGATAACTATTCCAATTGGAATTTTAGTGATCTACCTCCTATTCCGATACCACCCGCAGGCCCATATACCGTTACAGGTACAGCTACCGCTCCATCGGTTACTACACAAGCAGCTAGTAGTATAGCTTCTACAACAGCTACTGGTAACGGAATCATTACTGTATTAGGTGTTCCAAACCCAACAGCGTATGGTGTATGTTGGAATACAACAGGCACCCCAACCACTTCCGACAGCAAAGCGGATAACGGAACAGCTTCGGCAACGGGTGCTTTCACCGCTTCGATGACTAGTTTATCAGCAAACACAGCCTACTTTGTAAGAGCTTATGCAACAAATACAGCAGGCACAAGTTATGGAACAGAAGTAATGTTTACCACAAGTGCAATAGCTCCAACAGTTACAACACAAGCGGTAAGTAGCATAGCTTCTACAACAGCTACTGGCAACGGAACCATTACTGTTTTAGGTGTTCCAAACCCTACTGCATACGGTGTATGCTGGAACACAACAGGCACCCCAACCACATCCGATAGCAAAGCAAATAACGGAGCTACTTCGACAACAGGTGCTTTCACCGCTTCAATGACTGGACTAACTGCAAACGCAACATACCATGTTCGTGCCTTTGCAACTAACACTGCTGGCACAAGCTACGGATCGGAAGTAACGTTTACCACTAGTGCAATAGCTCCAACGGTTTCAACACAAGCTATTACCAACATCAGTTCTACTACTGCTACAGCTAACGGAACTATTACAGTTTTAGGTATTCCAAACCCAACGGCATACGGTGTATGCTGGAATACAAATGGAACTCCTACTATTTTCGATTATAAAGCTAATAAGGGAGCTGTTTCAGTAACAGGTATTTTCTCTGCTAATATGACTGGACTTAGTGGAAACAGAACCTATTATGTGCGAGCTTATGCAACAAATACAGCAGGAACAAGTTATGGTGATGTTGTTAGCTTTACGACATCTATTCTCACCGTCACATGGAACGGAACAGCTTGGTCACCATCCGCTCCAACAGCAAATGATGATGCAATTTTAGATGCAGATTATAACGCAGCAGGATTTAATTGTAATAATCTAACTATTAATGCAGGCAAACAACTAACAGTGAGTTCAGATTTATTCGTATCAGGAAATCTTACATTGAAAAGCGATGCTAGTGGAACGGCTACAATTGTAGATGACAACAAAATTGCTGTACTAGGTACTACAACAGTAGAACAATATCTTACATCGGGACGCAACTGGTATGTATCAAGTCCAATTGGGAATGCTACAAGTGCAATTATTATAGATGAAGTTGGCAGTAAATTATGGAAATATAATGAAGCTACTCCTGCTTGGGACGAAATTATTAACAACACAACAACACTCAACGAGATGGTTGGATATGTTGTAAACAAGGCTTCTAATGGCATTGTTTCATTTACTGGTGATTGGTATAACAATGGTGACATGACAATTGACCATTTGAGTAGAACCGTTGCGTCTGGAACGAAACGAGGCTTCAACCTTATTGGGAACCCTTATCCTTCGTGTGTAAACTGGAAATCAGCTGTTGATGGTTTATTTACTTCAAATCTTGAAACTTCTATATGGTATCGCAGTAAAAATGGTGCTGATTATGTTTTCGACACATATAATGCAACTTCGAATACAGGTACTCATAATTACGGTGGAACTGATGTTACTGGTATTATTCCTCCAATTCAAGCAGTTTGGGTACGTGTTAATGCAGATAATGTTGAGGGTTCTGTGACTTTTAATAATACTATGCGAAGCCATCCATCTTTGGGTAATAGACTTAAAGATGATGCAAATACAAACAATATGATTCGTCTACAGGTTGCAAATGGAAAAAGTTCTGATGAAGCAATAATTTTATTTAATTCAAACGCATCAAATACTTACGATGCATGGGATTCGCAAAAAATGTTCACCGAAAGTGCAGATGTACCTCAAATCTATACTACTGCCGATGCTGAGAAAGTTGTAATTAACGGACTTGAGTCGATAAATACAAATAACAATATTCCACTTGGCTTTAAAACTGCAAAAGCAGGTACATTTACCATTTCGGCAACTGAAATAAATGGAGTTGACATTGTAGTTTTAGAAGACAAACTATTGAACAAAACACAAGACTTGACTGGCTCAGCAAGCTACACTTTCACTTCTGACAATGTTGACAATTCAAGTCGTTTTGCAATTCGCCTAAAAGCTAATTCGGTAACAGATGTTCCTGAAGCTTTGAAATCGACAACTACTATTGTTGCTCAAAACCAATCAATAGTAGTTACAACAAGCGAATCATCGGGAACGATTAACGTATACGATATACTTGGTAGAGTTGTAATCACAAAAGCAATTGAAGGAACTAAAACAGTTCTTTATGCACCTGTTGGTGTTTATTTTGTAAAAGCACAAACTGATACAAACATTGAAACAAAGAAATTAGTAATTGAATAATTAACTATTAACAAAATGAAAAAACGCACATATAAAAAACCACAAGTAAAATCGATACGTATCGATAATCAAATATCAATGGTAATGATGTCGGATGTTCCTCCTTATGGGCCTAATGAATCATTGGGAATGCAACAAAACTGTTCGATCGATCCTTATAAAATTCCGAAAGCATAACTAGAAGTTGGCAACTAGACGTTCCACCTTTTTAAAAGGTGGAACGTCTAGAGTCGAAACAATTACAATTCTGACTAACGTGTTAGTGTTTCTCTTTATTCAAACTTATAATTCTTATAATAATATTGTCTATCGTCATCGGTTAATTCTCTTAATACTTTGCATGGGTTTCCTGTTGCAATTACATTACTTGGAATATGTTTTACAACAACACTTCCCGAACCTATTACTGAATTATGCCCTATTGAAACACCTGGATTTATCACAACATTTCCACCAATCCATACATTATCTCCAATATGGATTGGAAAGGCATATTCATATTCTTGGTTTCTCATTTCATAATGTAATGGGTGACCCGCAGTATATATCCCAACATTTGGTCCTATCAAAACGTTATCACCAATCGAAACTTTAGCACAATCAAGTATAATTAAATTATAATTTGAATAAAAGTTCTCCCCTATTTCGATATTATATCCATAATCGCAACGGAAAGGTGGTTCAATAAAAAATCTATTTATTGTTTTTCCTAAGAGGTTTAATATTATTTGATTACGTTGCTCAATTTGACTTGGTCGCAAAGAATTAAACTCAAAAACCATTTCCTTTGCATTTTGTCTTTCTTTCAATAACTCTTCGCTAAAAGCTTTATATGGCTTTCCTGAAATCATTTTTTGTTTTTCACTTATCATAATTAAATAACGCTTTTTTGTTTTACTAATCGATTTCTAAAATAAACGCTAAAGTGTTGCAAAATGCTTTGTTTTACGTTTTCGAAGCAAAACCCTATCGCCCGAGAGAATATCAAAAGCGAGTAAAAATTCTACAACTTAAAAAGATTAATACAACATTTATTTTCGAAATGTTTTGAACAGGGTTTTATCCGTTTGTTTTTATAGTTTTATTCCAAAATTTTTATATTTAAATGTCCCACTGCCGTGTTTTAATTTTCCATTTTTGTATAATTCGGTAAAAGCCTTGTCCAAATCTTTAATAATTGACAACGGGATATTTAAGTCGTGGTGTGCTGGTAGAATTCTTTTTACTGATAACGGCAATAATTTCTTGATGGAATTCATATACGCAATAGGGTCAGTAGATGGGAAATATGCAAACAAGTCCCCAATATAAATTAAATCGCCTGTGTATAAATACCCTTTATCCTCCTCATAAAAGCATATATGTCCAGGAGAATGCCCTGGCGTATGTAATACTTGAACGGTTCGTTCTCCCAACTCAATTGTATCATTATCTTTCAACACCTTTGTTGGGACTCCTTCAAACAGGTAATAATCTTTAATGTCAAAATCTTCTGGAAATTCGCACGGTTCTTCCATTAAAAAATTTCTGACCTGTTCTAATGTCAATGGAAAACTGCCATTAATCCACTCCGTTTCTGCTTCGTGTACATAAAAGTCGGGAAAATATTTATGCCCACCAAAATGATCATAATGTACGTGCGTTGTAACTACAGTAACGGGTTTGTCGGTCATTTTTTGTACTTGTTCCCAAATATTTTCAACTCCTAGTCCTGTATCAATTAATAAACATCTTTCTGTGCCATTTAACACATAACAGTGGGTTTCTTCCCAATGTTTATATTCACTTATAATAGAAGTATTTTCATCAATTTTCTCTATCGTAAACCAATTCGTCTTGTCTTTTGTCATTTTAAATTTTCCCTTTAAAATCCCATTGCTAAATATCTGTTTGGTTAAATCATTTGTCCGATTTTAACTTACTATATATTTCCAAGTCGGTATAAAAATCAGCAGTAAGTAATTCTCCTTGCCGCTCAATTCCTTCAAACTTGAATCCCATTTTTTGAGGGATATTTTTGCTTGAGATGTTTTCAACCGCACATTTTATTTGAATTCTATTAATTTCCAATTTGTTGAATGCAAAGTCACAAAGTTTATCAACACATTTTGTTATAATCCCTTGTTTTTGATATTTTTTTGAAAGCCAATATCCAATTTCTGTCTTTCTATTTTGTTTGTCGGTATCTTTAAAACCAATCAAACCTACAAATTCATTACACTTTCTAATTGCGAAAACATATTCAAATTTGTCTTCAGTAGCATTAACTACAGAGTCTACAAATTTTTCGGTATCGCCCAATTCTTTAGTAAATACTACAAAAGGCAACCATTTCCCTAAATAATCTCTTTGATTGTCAATTGTTTTAAAAATATCTATTGAATCTGATGGCTCTAATTGTTTTAATTCAATTTCTTTATCTACTTCAATTATCATAATGGTCTCATTTTTTTTTGTATTACAACTAACTGCGATATGAAAGAAAGCCGAGAAACAAGCGAAAATGTATTACCCTAAAACATTGCTGACACGGGAAGGGAAGCTCCATATTTGCTTGGATACAGCTTTTTTACACCGCCATTATTTTATTCTCTTTCCGATATAAAACATATAGCCATAGTAAGCTTTGTATTTGTTATATAATTCTGCTTCATATCGTTGCGAAGAAGCAAATTCTTCGGCTGTTTTGTTGCCCTTATGTTTCTTTAAAAAGGTATCAATATTTAAAGATTGCTTTCTGTAATAGTCTGTCCATAAAGTTTCGGGTATCATATAGGTAGCAACGGGTAAATAGCCTGCTTTTTGCATTTGTGCTACTTTATTTGAGATTGTATCAATTTGGGGATAAGCATTTTGCCAAAACTCTTGAATTTCATTAGGTCGTTCTTCACTAAACCAAGTGTTTTCTGTAATTGCAATATATCCACCAATTTTCAAAAATTTTCGCCATTCGTTTAATCCACGCTCAAATCCAATGTTATATATCGAACCTTCCGACCAAATCAAATCCAATTCTTCGTCGCAAAACGGAAGATTTTCCATATTTCCAACAATGCCCTTTACTCTATCTTGAAGATTACGATTTTGGGAATTTCGATTCAATGTATCGATAAAATCCTGCCATACATCAATCCCAATAATTTCGCATGTTGTGTTTTGACCTAATGTTATTGTTTGACCGCCAGTACCACAACCAATATCGGCAATTTTCGATTTTTCGGAAAGACCAGTTATAAAGCTCAATGCTTTAAGCGTTTCGTCGGTATTGCCTGGACCTTGTCGTTCAGTATTTGAAAAATATTCATAAATAATCTTTAAGTCAAAATCGTGAATGGTTTGTTTTTCGTTACTCATAATTTGTCCTTTTAAAATTTATTTCATTTTTTTGTATAGCACGTTTTACTAGCTACTAATGCATCGCTATACTAATCTGCTTACGATTTATGGAGCAACTTCATAAAGCCAGAGACAAAGCCCAAAGCGACTAAATAATTTATACCAACAAAAGATCGTAATACTTTTAATGTCTGCTTATTATATATTCGCTTATTTTCTTTATCCAACTTGGGATTCTGAATATTGTCCTTTAATATTTGAATGGAAAAATTTTCCACATGAGTTTGCTTCTTTCATTTCATAGTAGACACTTTCTGGCACATCAAAATATTGCCAAACTGCACCATTTTTAAATTCAATTTCTAATGTTGAAATTTCAAAACCAAAGCTTCTAATCATTGATGATTCTACATATTCTCTTTCCATATTTTATATTTTTTGTTGTCTAATTCTTGTTACTACTACTTTATAGTTTTCTGGATTTTCTGGATGCGATTCAAGCCAACTCTTGACTAATTTTGGGTCATCACTTGTTGGTCTAGGTACATTCAATTTTATTCTAACCCTTGAAGGAATTTTTATTGCCTCTCCAACAATTATTGCTTCGCCAGTCCGCAAAGAAGGCAATAAATCAATTAAGCTATTTAAATTATCAGGAGCAGAATTTTTCACAATAGATTGGTCGCCTGAATTAGTAAGGCGTAATGCTATAAATGTTCCAACTTGGGCTAATATTGTTTCAGATATTTCTGAGGGTCTTTGAGAAATAACCAATGCTCCCAATCCAAATTTCCTTCCTTCCTTAAAAACTTTCTCAACTGCATCTTTTGAATAGCTCGTATTATCACCTTTGTTTAAATAACTATGTGCCTCTTCGTAAGCAAGAAGTAAAGGTCTGTTTTTGCCTGTATATGCTTCGTGTCGCCCCCAAAACATACTGTCGTAAATAAATCGAGTAATGAGACCAACCGTTATATCTAATACCTCAAAAGGAACTCCACTTAAATCAAGTATTGCAAGTTTTTTATTACTTCCGATCCATTCATTCAGTAAATTATGCAAATCCTTTGGAGAACTCGCATCTTTATAGTCTCCTGGATTAAAAAGAAAATCATATCTTGAATCTTTCAATCTTGATAATATCTTTTTTTCGTATGAATAAAATTCTTGGTTTGCAGATTTATAAGGAGGTTTTGTATTATCAGTTGATAAGTGAGATGTAAATTTTGCTCCAATTAAATTTTCACAATCTCCATCATTTTCTTTTACAGCAGTACTTTCGTTTTGTTCATCTTTTTTCGTAGTTGTAAAGCTTGCATTTAACCACCAATTCATTACGTGCCATAGTTTTCTTGCACTAAATGGTATAGGAGAATCTGCTGTTACATAATCTGGATTTACAATACCAGCTTCTAAAGAGCAATTTTCTTTTTTGAGATTTGTTACTAATTCACGGAACAATCTATAATCAGGCTTTTGGTCATCTGTCGGTTTTGCACCAACAAGGAAATAAGCTAATTCATCAAAACTCATTAACCAAAAAGGAATAAATAGAGGATTAACTATATCATTTATTTTTAAAACTTTTGCATCAGGGAATGCACTAGGATATTCACCATGAGGGTCAACAAGAATAACTCGTGAGCCTATATAATCGTTTAAAATAGACTTTAATATACTTACTGTAGTATTTGACTTACCACTTCCGGTAGAGCCTAAAATAGCACAATGTCTTAAAACTAGTTTATGCAAATCTGCATAAACACTTAGATTCTCAGATGATGAATGTTTACCTATTTCTATTGAGCCAGAATCTTTTTTCCCATAAATATCAAAAAGGTCTTTTTCTATCACAATATGAACTTCATCATTTATAGTTGGATATGTTCCTATTCCCTTTTCAAAATCATCTTCCCCAATCTTTTCGCCAACCAATTGAACCGTTAAAAAACGCGAACCAAAGGAATATTTCAAATTGGTTTCATCTAATTTACTCGGAGTATTACTAACTGATGATACTATTCCATATATTGTAATATTTCCGATAGGAATTTTTATAAACGTACCTATCTGACCAATTTTATAAAGTCGCCCATTTATTATAGGTGCAGCAGATGGAATATCATTAGAAACTTCGACTTCAATAGTTCCAGAATCAACACGTATAATGTGTCCTAAATATGTAATTTCAGTTTTCATTTTACTAATGATTCAATTGTATCTTTTTTACCTGAATTTGTAATAAAGAAATTTACAAGTTCATTAAAGTCTCCGAGTTTAAATTTGTTTTCAGCTGTATCCCAATATGAATCTAATTTCTCATTTGGTTTTAAATCTGAAGCCGAATATTCCCATTCGCCAAGATTTCCATTTATAATAGCTTTTTTAGGACCAAAAACATTAAGATTCATATAAGAGGATGTTTGTTTATAAAGGTTATCAACTTCTGAATCTTGAAAGAAAAACACCAAGACTGTAAGTCTATTGTTTTGTCTTAAACAGTTGAATATAATTTCGTTTATATGTTGATCTGAAAAAGAATATCCAGTGAAAACGAACAGTAATTCTCCACTTAAAAGGTAATTTTTTAGTCTATCGAAATATGCTATAAATGGTTGTTTTTTAGATGAATCATATTTTTCTTTGGATGGATATATTACTAATTCATTTTTTTCATCCTTAATATTGTCGATTTTCCCAATACGAATGATTTGTTGAGCTTTAGTTCTTAAGTCCTCTTTCCAAAACCAACTTAAAGAACCGTGAATCTTCCATAATCTAATCCAGTTTTGGGTTAAATCATTTTTTGATACAAATTGGTCAATACTTTCTTGCCAAAAGAATGGTTCATACGAACCTACAAACCCATCGAAATAAGGTATTTGACTTGCTTCTAATGACTTTTCAATTATCAAATCGTAATTTGTTGTAAATATTTCTTTTGAAAAATCTCTATTTAAAAGACTTAACCAAGCAAAGAATTTTTTTGTTTTTTCTATGTCTGCAACTTTTTCTTTTTCAGCTATAATATCATAAATAATAGTGCAAATTTCTTTGTCAAGTAATTTCGCTTTTGAACCACTAACTCCTTGATATTCTTTTGTCGTTTCTCCAGTTAATTCTCTAATTCTACGAATCTGATTCAGTATATCTTCAATATTTACTTTTCTTGCGGTGATAATTGTTTCTAAATCAGTTTTTACAAGTTTAAATTTGGATAAATGGTCTCCTGTCAATTTGCTCTCAATTCCTGAAGTTAATTGTTCTACATTTGGTATATTTAAGGCACATGATGTACCTGCTCCAAAAAAGAATCCAATATTTTTTGAATACGACAAATGAGTTTTTAATTCTCGAACTTCTCTAATTACATTTATTTTATCCATTGTCGTTTATGATTTAGTTTTCAATTTTGTCATTCTGTTTGTGCTTGCAGTGTTTTTTATAAGGATGATACCTAATGTATTGCTGGACTTAATGGCTTACAATTTACGAAACGATTTCTTTTCGTCCGAGACAAAGTCCAAAGCAAATGTAGAATTCACATCTACAAAGTACCGTAATAAACCTATTAACTATAATAGCACATTTATTTTCATCATTTACCAGGCCTTTTAACTGGTGGTGGTGGTGCTTGTCGTCTAACTGGTGGAGGTGGTGGGACTTCACGTCTAACTGGTGGTGATGTCGGTTTGGGCGTAATCACTGGTGGACGTGGTGGTTGCTCCATCAATATACCTGATATTTTATTGACTTGGAGTATATAACTTTTTCTCATAATCTCTTTTTATTAAAGATTTAATAACAAAAATAGAACTTGTAATCCAATTCCAAGAACAAGACTAATATAAATGAAAATTCTAATATTTGACAATTCTCTATGACAAATTTCCCATAGCTTTAATAGTTCTCTATCTGAGTCATTAGAATTTTGTTCTATACTATCAATATACTCCATTAGTTTTAAATCATGATGACTTGTTCTATATTTCCTATAAAGTATTAAAACAAATGCAAGAAAAAGACTAATCAAACTTAAGACTAATACACACTTATGATTCGCTGTTTGAATTTTGAGAAACTTTTCATTTATTGTTAAAAAAAAGCCTAAAGCACCTATAGAAATATAGCTTAATGTTGTTTCAATCTCAAGATCTTTGTCAATAAATTCCTTTTCTAGGATTTTCCTATAATCTTTAATTTCTATTTCAGTCATATCGTTATCAATTTAAAATGTTGTTTTTTTTATTATAGCTAGCTTGTTTATTATGGATTCCACCTCAACAACAAATACATCCCAACAATACACTATTTTTTTTTAAAAATATAGCGTATTAAGTTTATCTTAAGCATGCACCATCTTAACATCCACATTCACCAATTCCGTTCCAGTAATATATACCGTAATTGTTTGCGATTGGTAGCCTGTTTTTGTTATAATTACGCTGTATTTACCTTCGTCCATCGATTTTATTTTATACCCACCATTGGCACTGCTGGTTTTTATGAGTACTTCGGTACCATCGAGTACAAACGAAACGTTTGCACCTACTATGGCATTGCCTGTTTGGGCATCAACTACCGAACCTTGTGCCTTAATTGAACCATGGCGATAATTGATGTTGCGGTTATCTTGATATCTATTGTAAAAATCGGGATATTCATTTTTAATAGCTTCGATTACTATGTCCATTTTGTCGAAAATGGATAGTAAATGAGAAAATGCTGTTGCCAATTGTGCCGTATATTGTTTCAATTCGTTGCGGACTTCTTGAGGTTTATCTCGTTCTATCACAAAGGCATTGATACTTGAACCAATGGTACTAAGTGTTTCGGACGTAATTTTATAAACGGCCAATGCTTCAAGGTTTTCGTGTCCTAGTCTTAATAGCTGTTCGCAGGCTGTTACAAATTCGTTGTCGTTTAGTTTTTGTATAGCTGTAACAGTATAACTACATTTTTGAGCTAATATACTGTCGCCTTGTATTGTGGCTAATGCTAACAGTTTATTGTTAAGGTTTATTGATTTGGCACCTGCATCAACTCTCAACATGGCTTTATGAGTCGTTATTATGCTACTGTCGGTTTGTTGTTTGTCGTTTATTTCTACAATTTCGCTCAATGCATTTGTTGCTTCGATTTGCAAAGCTAGCAATCCAACAATATCTTTTATTTCGGGTTGTTTGTCATTAAGGAAGTCTATTACTTGACGTACCATTGTATAAATACTATTTTGTTTACTATTCATGTTTTATATTACTCTATTGTCCTTAAATACGATAGTAATTAATTTTTATATTATTCTTCTCTTAATGTATGCTATACAATAAGGTTTAATTATCAACACAAAACCATATAATGCTATTAAAATAGCATCAACATGTGTGTAAAAAAAGTTTTTTGGTTGCGTTTCGAATACTATTATATACCTATACATTATATAATAACACGCAGTAATTGTGGTAAAAATATATTTATTATTTGTATTTACAAATAATTTTACTACTTATTTTCGACCTTTTGTGAATAATAATCACAGTAATTTCTTGTCTCCTTTTTGGGGCTTCTGTAGTTGTTTCGTTTGGGTCAGTGCTTTTCCTACTATTTTCTTTGGTCTTTGCAATTTTTTCTTTTACTGTTTCTTGTTTGTCAAAGGCGTTCGCAAGCTTGTCTTCGGTTGTTTCCTGTTTATCATATTTCTTATTCCTGAAAAGTATGTTCATTAAATTGCTTTCTTATATATTCTGATGGCGATTTTCCTGTTAGCTGTTTAAAAACTCTATAAAAACTATTTGGGGAGTTAAAACCAACTTCATAGGAAGTTTGTTCAATATTCATTGTGTTGTCCGTTAATATCTCAATTGCCCTAACAACTCGTTGGAAATTAAGATAATTCACAAAGCGTATGTCTGAACTAGTAAAAAGACGAGTTAGATTTCGTACAGAAAAGCCAAAATGAGAAGCAACGCTTTCAATAGTTAAATTTTGACTTATATTGGCATTAACGTACTCCATTACAGGCAACAAACGACTATCTTTTGCAATGAAAAATAGTAGAGTCGGAAATGATGCTTCTATACATATATTTGGTAGTAGCCTGAAAAAACTTATTGCAAAAGAGAATGTTTCAGGTGTTTTATATCTATTAATCTGCGGTTGCATACTTATAAACTCCAGATTACGAGCAATTAACTTATCTGTCCCATATATTGAAAATTTGTCATTCCTGAAGTCTTCAATATAAAAATAACAAACGAGCAATGAGATTTGACGATTCTTGCTTGATAGACGATGTGATATATTTGGTGGTATCCATACTAAATGCCTATCAGTAACAAAATGACTTACGCCATCCACCTCCATATGGAGTGTTCCAGAAAAAACATAGATTATCTGATGCCTACAGTGAAAATGTGAAAATAAATCGATTTCCTCTCGCCCTGTAATCTTAATAAAAACATCATCTTTAGACATACTCTCAATCAACGAAATATGTTCTTCATTTCCTATTTTCATCTGGCTTAAATTACATTATCTATTTCCTAATATGCAAATTAAGAACAAACATAATTAAATACTTTTGTACATTCAAATTCAATCAAAATTTTCAAAAAAAAATATATGATGAACAAAAACGAACTTTTACGCAGATATTTAATCTTAGTTGTTTCACTTTTCATTATCGCATTTGGAATCAGTATAGTTACTCGTTCTAATCTTGGAACTTCACCCATATCAAGTTTACCGTATGTTGCAAGTCTTAATACTCCTCTATCACTGGGAGTGTATTTTTTTGCTCTCACAATTGTCCTTTTAGCACTTCAAATGTTGATGTTAGGAAAGAAAGGGATTATAGAGCAAAAAGTAAATATTTTTATGCAAATACCAGTAGGAATTGTTTTGTCAATTTTTACAGACCTAACAATGTGGATGCTTCAAGATTATGCCCCTGATTTATATATAGTCAGAATTATATCACTTATCATTGGTTGTTTAGTGCTTGCACTTGGTATATGTTTCGAGGTTATTGCAGATGTTACAATGATTAGTGGCGAATATACTGTACAGCTAATTGTAAAACGATTTAAAAAGGATTTCGGATTTATAAAAGTCATTTTTGATATAACTTTGGTGATGTTCTCCATATTGTGCTCTTTGGCTATGGGGGGACGCATTCAAGGAGTAAGAGAGGGAACGGTAATAGCTGTATTAATAACAGGCCCATTTGTTCGTTTAATAATGCCGTACCTTACGCCTATTAGTTTCTGGTTGAAAAACTCAACAACAGAGAACGCTTAATACGCATCAGAAACCTCATCCTTACCTTGGGTTATCACCATATCTCGTGAATATAGGAGTGGCGGACATCATATAGGAAAGTTAATAGCAGAACAGATGGGTTTTGATTTTTAATGACAAAGAACTTATTACCTTAGTTGCAAAAGTGAGTGGTTATAGTAAGGATTCATTTACTCAAAATGAACAAAGGATGCCAAAATCAATGCTCTATCAAATGATTCTACTGGATTATGAAGCTCTTTTGGATAAGAACCTATCAAATGACTTTGCTTTGTATGTGGTTCAAAGCAAAGTATTTGTTGCATAGCATCAAAAATCGTGTATTATTGTTGGTCGGTATGCTGATTTAATAATAAAAGATAGACCAAATACGACAATAACATTTCTCTATGCAGATATGACATATAAAAATAGGAAGAGTCTCTTAATAAAAAACGTTGCGAAGTTTTGAACATTCGCAACGTTGAGTGATAGTGTCAAAAAGACTTTTGAGACATTTTTAGCATATTATTTATGGGTACTAAAATCTTTCATAATCACTATCGTTAGCACCGTCTAAATCCATATCAATAAATGTTCCTTTCGAATGCAGTGAAGATGATTTTTTATTTTCATTTCTTGTTAAAACGTTTGTCTTTTTTATTGCTGGAAGTGCTACTTTACTATTAACAACTCTTCGCATTTTTGAATCATTAACTTTAAAGAATCCAATCAAATCTTTCAAGCTATCAGCTTGGCTCGAAAGTTCTTCGCTACTCGTTGCCATTTCTTCTGCACTTGCAGCATTTTGTTGGGTCACTTTATTTAATTGGTTAATTGCATTATTTATTTGCGATGCACCACTATTTTGTTCAATACTTGCAGCTGTAATTTCTTGAACCAATTTTGCAGTTTTTTGAATATCTGGTACAATAGAATTGAGTAGTTTACCTGCTTTGTCAGCAACATCAACACTCGATTTTGTTAGTTCGTTAATTTCTCCTGCTGCTACATGACTTCGTTCAGCAAGTTTACGAACTTCGGCTGCTACCACGGCAAATCCTTTTCCATGCTCACCTGCCCTTGCAGCTTCAACAGCAGCATTTAAAGCAAGTATGTTTGTTTGAAAAGCTATGTCACCAATGATTGAAACCTTTTCGGCAATTTTCTTCATCGAATCGACAGTATAGTTCACATTTTTACTTCCAACAAGGATATCCTCTGCCGCTTTAGCTGCAATTTTTTCGGTTTGCTGAGCATTATCGGTATTTTGTTGTATGTTCGATGCCATTTCCTCCATACTCGACGATACTTCTTCGGCAGCCGAAGCTTGTTCTGATGCGCCTTCCGACATTTGTTGTGAGTTTGAACTCATTTGTGCACTTGCATCGGCGATATTATCGCTTGAAATTTGAATTTGAGTTACAATTTCACCAATCGATTTTATCATTTCAGCAAGAGCAATTATCATCTCATCTTTTTCTGACCTTGGGCTGATTTCAACAGTCATATCTCCTGCTGCTATACGTTTTGTTTTTTCGGTAATTTCCTTAGTCGCTTTTACCATTTGAATTAAAGCTTTCATTAATTCATCTTTATCAGAACGGACTTTTAAATCAACATCTAAATCACCAATAGCAACTGATTTTGCATTTTCAACTAACGCAAGATTTGTTTCTATTATATTATTAGTAGAAGATTTTAATGTAGCAAAAACACCTTCATAAATTCCTTCAACTCTTTGATTAAGATCGCCAATAGCCAATTGCTCCATTATTTTTGTTGTTTCATTTAATGGTTCTTGAATTATTTGTGCCGATTTAATCAATCCTTGAACAATTGTTTTAAAAGCTCCATTAAATTGATTTTCATCTAAATTTATATTATGGAATTCTCCTTTCCCACAATATAAAATATAACTATCAAGCGATTCGATGATAGATTGAATCGTTTCTATAGTTCTAATGATGGTTGGAATAATCATATCGTTTTCTGAACGACGACCAACATTTTTGTAACTTTCTAAATCGGAAAAATTTCCTTCTGAAATATGTGCAAAGGTGTGTTGAATATGCTTTAATCGATCTTCAACACTATTTATTGATAAAGCAACTTCAGCAAATAACCCTTGATATTGACCATTAACTGAAACTGTATAATCATTATTAGCTATGCGTTTTAAAACCGTATTTGCTTCAACTAAGCCTTGTAAACCATCAATACATTGATTTAAGTTCGTCTTAATTTCATTAAAATCACCATTATAATTATCTATAATTTTTGGAGGAATATCTCCTTTTGATATTCTATCAATATATTCAGCCGATACGTTAAGAGGTCCAATTACCGAATCTAAAGTGTCATTAAATCCAACTATAATTGCCTTAAAATCACCTTGATGTATTGATGCATCAGCACGAACAGCTAATTGTCCATCGACTGCTGCTTTTGAAAGTTTTTTTGAATCAGCAACTAGTAAGCTAATTGCGTCAATACATTGATTAAGATTAGTTTTTATTTCGGTAAAATCACCATTATAGTTATCTGTTATTTTTGTTGGAATATCTCCTTTTGAAATTCTATCAATATATTCAGCAGAAACATTGAGTGGACCAATTACAGCATCAAGAGTATCATTCACTCCTACTATTATTTCACGAAACTCAAAGTTAATTTTTTCTGGATCACCACGAGTTGCAAGCTTACCCTCAACAGCAGCTTTTGAAAGCATTTTGGCTTGATCAATTAATGTTTTTATAATTGATTGAATATTATTTGAAATATATAGACCTAAAACTATAGCTGTAATTACTCCAAATATTATTAAAAGCAGTAATGACATAGATATAATATTTGACATTTTATTTGAAGCCTTATATTCATCATCAATTACTTTTTCATTATTTTCAATGAGACTGTTTATACTTTTAACGACTTCAAGAGAAGAACTTCTTGAAACTAAAGATGCGTCAAATACTTGATCATCGATTTGTTTTACTGCAACATCATCGACTAAAGAACCTGATGCTAATAACTTATCCTTTTCTAGTGAAAGATTATAGACTTTTTTATGATCTGATTTCCATGCATCCCATTTACCAACAAATAGTTTCCATTCTGCAATTTCTTCGGGCGATTGTAGTAATGACTCATGAATTAACCATGCACGTTCAGCTCTTGCAAAAGATGAATCGATCCAATTATATTGAGCTTTTCGTATATTGGGTTCCATCATTCTACGATTTATTAATCCACGTTCAGCAACCCAAACATTAACCTGTTCTCGCGAAATTTTATAAAGACATGCAATACTAGGTGTTCGAACTGTAGCAATCTCCTTTTGAGCAGATTTAATTATCGTCATACCAATATACCCAACTAATCCAATTATTCCAGCAATTAATGCTACAGATATAAATCCTAACAAAAGTTTGGATTTAATTTTTATTTGTTTAAACATACTTTTTCCCCCTTGTTTATTTTTTTATTTTAATATTTCTAAACTTTTAGTGGTTGTGTGTACTTCTATGAGTTCTTCGGATGAGAACACCTTGTCCATATCCAATATTATTATAAATTGCTCATCATTGACTTTATACATACCATTTATAAATTCGGAATGATATTTATTGCCAATATTGGGAGGTGGCAATATTTGTTTTGGTTCAATTTCCAATACTTCTTGGACTGCGTCAACTAGTCCACCAATTTGAAGTGTTTCGTCTCCAATTGTAATATCTAAAACTAAGATACAAGTATTAGCTGTATACTCGGTTGCTGTAAGTCCAAATTTTAATCGTGTATCAATGAGTGGAAGAACTGCTCCTCTCAAATTTATTACTCCTATCATATATTCGGGAGCTCTCGGCACTTTCGTAATTTTTGTCATTTCCAAAATGTTGAGAACTTTGCTAACATTTGCTGCAAATGTTTCATCACCAAGTTTAAACGACAGATATGATGTTAATGTACTTAGATTCTCAATCATAATTGCTCTTTTTAAAATATCATATCGTAAAAACGACAATATCTTTTATTTCATCATTTGATACAATATTTGTTTGGTAAAAGTTTCATAATACTTATTAAAATTTAATTAAATTATGAATTAATTAACTAAATTTAATACTTAAATACAAAAAGCATTAATTTCAATATGCAACTATTGAAAAATCAAAATAGTCTATACTAAAAAAAAGACAAAATATTTATTGCAATAAATTTATTAGCCTTATATATTACTACAAGTGCTCAAATCACAAAAATAAATAAATCAGTTTTTTTGCCCGATTCTACATTTACTTACAACTATTTAGCTAATAGGGATTCATTACTGAATGTACGTTTGTCAATAAAATATGATCGTTGGGGAAACGATTCATTGCATTACGAACATAGGTATGACACTTTAAATATCGATTTGAGAATGAATTAAAAACAACTCATAATCAATATTTATTCAATATTATAACTTTACAACATTTTAAATAACACAATACCTTTAAAGATAAGTATTTGTTCATGTTTTTTATACAGTTATTTCGATATAATCATCATCTTTAAACTCATCCTTTTCAAATAAAATATCTAAATATTTATTGCATGCATTTAAAGTTGTAAAGACTTCAACTCTATTTTCAAAAAAATCATTATTTTTAACTAAAAGTGCAAATGCTGTTTCTCTCGGTTTATCAGTAAGAATTGCCCATCGAAAATATGAATTCGATGTCTGTGGAATTATAAATGAAAGGAAACGATACAAATCGTTAGTTGAAAGATCAAAATTAGTATCAATGATATTTGTTAGAACCTTTGAAACATAAATATAATCTGAATTGTTTTTTTTTTGAAGTATTGATATTTTTAATTCATTTAAACTTATATTTTCCTTAAGCACATCAACTAGGAGATTTCTTGCTGGATAAATTTTATATTTAATACTCATTACATCCCATTTAATTTTTCGCGGTTACTACGTTAACTAAACATAAAAGTTATATTTAAACAACTTCTACTAAAAAAAAGACTACTCCCTTTCTAGCAATTTCAACCAGTGAAATTCAAAATTGTCTCATGTATTTTACTGTTTGATTCCATATTAATGAATTTGTCTATAGATAGTACTTAGATTTTCTTTTATTAATCTGTATATCTTGTTTCTATTGTAACAATAAAAACTTATATATACCTGTCCTGATGTTATAGTCCCCCATATTGAATGTATAATAAACACTAAATTCCATCAAAAATCTAAATAATAATTACTTATAGACCAATAATATTAGTACTCGGTTTTTTGTTGATTTTTGTTTTATTTCTTGAACGTTTTGTTTTAGTTTTATTCTTCAAATTACCATTTGCATCGGTACTGCATTTTTGGGCTGTCATTTTTTTAATTTTAAATCGTTGAGTCTTGTCAAATTCATATAACAATCCAACTTCGTGAGAACCACCTGAAGTTGATGCCATATTTGATCCCGTTATATCATAATTATAATAAAGAAGCAATCGCCATAATTTATTATTACTGATTCTAACACCAACATTAATATTTATAGCATCTGAATTTCTCCATCGACGGTACCACAAACCAACGAATAAACTTTGCTGTTTTAAATAAGGAGTAAAAAACAAATTTGTTCCAAGCAATATGGTTTTCATATTTGACTGTTGTTCAATTACAAAAGCTGGGTTAAATGAAAAAGTGTTTTTTGTATTTGTTGCAATAGTTCCGTCAATATGATATACTGTCTTCATCGGAAGTCGTTTTGATTTGTAGTACGAGATATCTGGTCGATTCATATGATAAAATGCAATACCTAGTCTAATAGACCAATATCTATTTTTTGTGTTTATATATTCGCCCAACATTCCTGATGTTAAATCAAAATCGTATACATTCTTATTGGTTCCAGTTGAATTTTCTAATCCATTAGAACTAACCAATCCATTAACAGGATCATATTGATTGCTAAACTTTAAACGAGTCCAATCTATCGAATTTTGTAGATATGATGGTTGTAGTCCAAATCTAATTGAAATACTTTTGCTTACAGGCAATTTTATTGCAATAGGTATGCCTAATGAATAAGTTTTCAAAAAACCTTCTCCTTCAACATCTGAAACGCCTATAATACCCAATCCGCACAACTTATCGGATAAATGCAAATTCCAATCTGCACTAATTTTTGACGTGTAAAAACCACTAGGTACACTTTGCCACAATGAACGACCTGTTAATCCAAAAACAAAACCATTATTATCGCCACTAAATGCAGGATTAAAATACAATTTATTGAATGTAAATTGTGTAAAACTAGGATCTTGTGCACAGACTTTTGTAATTGAAAGTATTACAATTATTAGAGTTGCTATCTTATTTTTCATCGCTTGCAATTATCTAATAACAGTTACTGTGCCAGTATTTTTATACCTATTGCCATACTTCATACCTTCCCAACGTCGTCCATCGTTGAAAATACAATTATCTGTTTTCCATACAAAAGCATCCATTGGTAGATCTTCTCCTTTTTTTGATTTTCCATCCCAATATTCCGTTGGGCGACCGTCAACATCGAGTGCCGTTGATTCCCAAATTAAATTCCCCCAGGTATCGTAAACTTGAATATGAAACGATTTCAGTCCAATTCCTATAGGTCTAAAATATTTAATTGAATCGTTTGGATTGGTTGGACTCAATGCATTGGGGATAAACAATCCAGAAAAGAATTTAGGTTGAATGCTTTTACTCGCAGTATCTGGACAGTTGTATGAATTATTGGCAATTAGTATAACATTTATACTATTATTTGTCCAATATCGATGTAAAATAGTATCGCTACTATTTGAATAAGTTCCATCACCTAAAATCCACTTATATGAAGATGCATTTGTCGATATATTTGTAAATCGGAATGATCCATCGTTATTGTCAAGGTTTGGTTCTTCGTATAGAAAATCGGCATGCGACTGTGGATAAACATGAATACTATTCTTTTTTGATAGATTAGTAGAACATCCCTGTTTTGATGTTATGGTTACATCTACTGAATAAGTACCTTCATTTTGATAAATATGCGAAGGATCGAACAAGGTAGAAGAAGCTCCATCGCCAAACTCCCATTTATACAAAAGATTACTTTGAGTTGCGTTAAACAATACTTCTAATGGCTCACAACCTTTTGCCTGTCCTATTTTAATAATACTATCGGGATCTGGATAAAGAGTATACGGTTTTATAATACTATCCTTGCATAAATATTGATTTGTTGCAATTAAACTAACAATGTAGTTTTTTACATCGGTGAAAGTATATTCGGCATTTATATTATTTGAAACAACAGTACCATCAATACTCCACTCAAAATCGTTTGCACATTGCGATTGCTGTTTAAACATAACTTTTGACTGTGAGCCAAAACTACAATAAACATCATCGTCAGTTTTAAAATCACTCAATGGTTTTGGATGAACCGTAATTTGCGAAGATGATGTATCAATACAATTAGCATTGTTTGCAATAAGTGTCACTGTAAAAATAGAATCATGACAATAACTACTATTTGTAAATGTTTTTGACGGTGGATTGAGTGATACCGATGAACTTCCATTATTCATATTCCATATGTAGGTATTGTATGTTAAACTGTCGGTTGTATTGGTAAAGTTAACCAGCAAAGGACTACATCCTATTGTTGGAATTGGGGTAAACGATGACTGTGGAGTAAAACGAATATAAACGGACTTTTCCTGAGATGCCTTACAGCCATTGCTATTTTCAACAGTAAGGATTGCATTAAAAATACCGTAAGAATTATATGAATGACTAGGTTTGGGAAGGATACTTTGTGGCGATCCATCACCAAAATCCCATGATAATCCATTAATATTGGTTGTTAGATTTTTAAAACTTACTGGACTTTTGGCACAAACACTATCGGTAAAAGTGAATTTTGGTAAGGGATTTGGATATACTACAATGGGAATACTCTTAGTTGTATCGTAACTACAGCCATTGTTTACGGCTAAACGTACAACATATGTTCCCGCTTTTGTAAAGGTATATACGGGATCATGCTCTGTACTCAAAGTTCCATCACCAAAATCCCATGCTGAAGTAATGTTGCCCGAATGATTTACAAAATGTTCGGTCAATGGTTCACAACCAGCCAAAGTATCGATAGTAAAAAAAGCATTAACAGTATTTGAATGAATGGTAACTTGTTGTTTTGTTGAATCAACAGCACATTCATTTAATGCATGTAGCGTTATTGTATATAAGGTATCAGTATCACCTTTATAGCTGAAAGTATGTTTCGTTTCTTTATTAAATTTCGATGAAGTAACACTTGGTGAACCATCACCAAAATTCCAAATCATAGTATCTGGAAAACCTGTTATTCCATCTAAAAATGTAATAGCAACTGGCGAACAACCATATTTTTGTGACATACCAAATTGTACTTTTGGTTTCGGATAAACAGTTACGGAATCATTAAATAGAGAAATACCACATTGATTTGTTGCTTTTAATAATATAAAATATGATGTATCGCTTATTCCTTGTTGATATGTTTGAGACACAGGAATTTCTTTGATTGAATTATGCCCGTTACCAAAATCCCATTCATAACTAAGATATTTACCAACAGAAGTATTTGTAGAATTGACGATAAGTGGAGCACAACCACTTGATGGAGTTTGTGTGAATTTTGCTTCTGGAGAATTAATAACTTCAATCGTTTTTTTTAGAGAATCGATACATCCAAGATTTGACTTTGCAATAACAGAAATAGTATAATATCCAGCAGTATCAAATGTATGTGAAGGATTTGCAACCGACATAGAGTTTTCGTCACCAAAATCCCAATTAAAAGAATTAGCACCAGTACTTGTATTATTAAACGCAATAACTGTTTTTGAACAAGCTATTGATGGTACATTAAATGAAATATTGGGTAATGCACCAACTATAATTTCTTTATTCGTACTATTGATACAACCAGTTATAGTATCAGTATATGAATATGTAACAATAGCCGTTCCTACACCAGCAAGTTTTGGAGAAAAATCAGCGTTAATTCCATCGGCAATTCCATTACCAGACCAAATTCCTCCCAAAGGAGAATATCCCAAAAGATTATATGGTACAGAACTAATACAACTTGTATCATTTTCCCCAACAATAATTGTAGGTAAAGCATTCACTTTTATTTGAATAGTATCGGATGTTAAACAAGTTTTTTCGCCAACAGAATAGGTTAATATATGCGTACCAACATTTGCTATAGTAGGATTAAAAATTGTTCCTAACAATCCGTCTCCAGTCCATATACCACCAGCTGGATTAAATGCCATAAGTGCTTTTGCTGGTGCATCAATACATATTGCAAATCCATTACCTGCATCAGCTAAAACAGGTGCAGTAACTGTAGCTAATAAACTATCACTATTCAAACAGCCATTTATATCGGTGTAGGTAAGTTTTAAATAATTCGTTCCAATTCCAGCTATAGATGGTGTAAAAACTCCTGACGAATTTACTCCAGTACCACTCCAGATACTACCTGATGAAGGGTAATAGCCTGAAAGTTGAAATGGAATATTTTGATTACAAAACGTTTGATCGGCACCTGCATCAACTGTCGGCAATTGATTGACGGTAACAATACTTGTTGCACTATTTGAGCAGCCCGTTAAAGCATCTGTTCCTGTTACGATATAAACAGTATTTGTTGAAGGATTTGCATTAATAGTTTTACCTATAATTGCCGATAGATTTATATTGGGTGACCACATATAAGTATCAGCACCTGATGCAATCAACGTAGCCGATTTCCCATTACAAATAGCTCCTTTATTTACAGTTACCGTTGGCAATGAATGAACGTTAACCATTATTGTATCAGAAGTTAAGCAAGTATTTTCGCCAACGGTATAGGTAAGGACATGAGTTCCTATACCTGCAATACTTGGTGTAAAAATAGTTCCTGTGAGTCCAAGTCCAGTCCAAATTCCATTTGCTGGTGAAAATCCAGAAAGAGCTTTTGGAGAAGCATCTACGCAAATCGAAAAACCTGTTCCAGCATCAGCAAATACAGGAGCTTTTACTGTAGCTAATAAACTGTCTTGATTGATACAACCATTTCCATCTGTAAACGTTAATTTTAGATAACTCGAACCAATTGCTGCTAATGATGGAGTATAAACACCCGAAGAATTCACTCCTAATCCAGTCCAAACTCCACCACTAGATGGAACAAAGTTACTAAGTTGAAATGGGATATTTTGATTACAAAAAGATTGATCAATTCCAGCATCAACTGTTGGTAATTGATTTACCGTAATTGTACTTGTTTTACTATCAAAACAAGCCGTAACCAAATTTGTTCCAGTTACGGCATAAACAGTGGTGATTGATGGTTTTGCAAATATGTTTACTCCTGTTACAGCAGAAAGATTTGTACTTGGAGACCAAGAATATACATCAGCTCCCTGAACAATTAATTTTACAGAATCACCGAAACAAATAGTAGGTGAATTTACGGTCAAAGATGGAACTGCCTTTACCGTTATTATAATTGTATCGGACGATAAGCATGTGCCCGCTCCTACCGAGTAAGTTAAAACATGAATACCTTCTACAACATTTGTAGGATTAAATATAGTATCGGTCAATCCAGCACCAGTCCACATACCTACTGACAAAGGACTGTATCCAACAAGACCTACTGGTAGTGCATTTTTGCAAATACTAAAACCAGTACCAGCATCAGCAGTTTTAACATCCGAAACTGTTACTTTTATTGAGTCTTTATTTGTACAATTATTCCCATCAGTATATTTTAATGTTAAATAAGTAGTACCTGATTGAGCAATTGAAGGATTAAACAAACCAGTACTAGTTATACCTTTACCATTCCATGAACCTCCAACTTTAGGTGTAATAGCATTTATTTGTACTGGAATATTCTGATTACAAAATATTTGATCATTTCCAGCATCAACTAGTGGTAATGTGTTTACTTTTATGGTACTGATTATTGTATCGGAACATCCATTTGCAGAATTTCCAATTATTGAAATAATTTCTGTACTCTGTGGTTTTGCTGTAACACTTGATCCTGAATTTGCTGACAAACTTGTACTTGGAGACCATGAGTATGTATCGGCACCCGATGCAGTTAAAGTAACAGAATCACCAAAACAAATTATTGGTGAATTAACAGCAAGCTTAGGACTAGCTTTTACTGTGACATCAATAGAGCTCGTTTTAATGCAACTTCCAGCACCATAAGAATATGTAATAGTATGAACACCAACACCTGCAACCTTTGGGTTAAATTTTGTTCCAGTTATTCCAGCACCTGTCCAAGTACCATTTGTTGCAGGTTTAAATCCTGTTAGAGTCTTTACTGAATCATTTTCGCAAACACTAAATCCTATTCCAGCATCTACATCTTGAGGTTTAATTACTGTTGCTATTAGGGTATCTGTATTTTTACAATTTGTCACAGCATTTGTATAACTATAAACCAAAGGAAAAGATCCTTCAGCAAAAGGAGTAAAATCGCCAGTGGCAGTTACTCCAGAACCCGACCATGCCCCCCCCAAAGGACTGTATCCAGTTAACGTTTGAGCAATTGCTTGATTACAAAAAGTAATATCAGAACCTGCTTTTACTATTGGTAATGCATTTACTGTTACTAAACCTTTGGCTGTATTTGTACAGCCAGCTTGTGTTCCTGTAACGAAATATGAGTTTGTAATTGTTGGTAATACTTCTATCTGTATCGTTGCATCACCAGTTGACCATTTATACGTATCTGCTCCTTGAGCTGTTAAATTTGCTTTTTCGCCCAAACAAACTGTAACTGGAGTAACGGTTATTGTAGGAATTGGATTTATTGTTACTGTAACTTGCGAAGTTCCACTACAACCTACAGTATCAGTTACCACAAGACTATATTGTGTTGTTATCAAAGGTGTTACTGTTGGCGATTGAATTTTAGATGTAAAACCTATAGGATTTGCTGACCACTTATAGCTATAGGGCAATTTCCCCTTTGTTGCTGAACCGTGTAAAATAGTACTTAGTCCTTTGCAAATAGCAGTATCAACTCCAGCATTTACAGTAGGTGGTTCCACAATGGTAAATGATGTTTTTGCAATAGAATCGCCACATTCATTACTTACCGTAAGTGTTACAGCATGCAAACCTAATGGACTGAAAGATACCGAACCTGGAAGGTCTGAAGTAGATGTTGAAGGTGTCCCTCCATCAAAAGTCCATGCATATTGCAATGTTGGTGAATTACCACAGTTCACAACAGTTGCCTTTGGTGATATTACTATTGGTGCTGGACCACACATATCGTTAATTTTAGCAATGGAAATAGAAGGTTTATCTTTTACTTTGATGGTTTGTTTGACGGGAAATATTCCGCATCTGTTTTTTGCTGAAAGTGTTAGCGTATATGTTCCTGCTTTATCAAAAGATAACTCAGGATTTTTTGATGACTTTGTCGTTTTATTTACATATGTATAAGAAGAAGATATACCACAAAACGATGAAAGGTATGTAACTGACCAATTAAATGTAGAAGATTCGCATTCATCAATAGGTGATGATGTATTATTTGTCTTAAGACTTAAGGGTACACATCCTTCTACATTATTAACAGTAAATGAAGGTAAAATTGGAGATTGTATACAAACCGTCTTAGTCACAGTATCATTACCACAATTATTCCTAACAATTCTACTGACGAAATATGTTCCTGCAACTGAAAATGTAAGTCCTAATGTTTTTGAACCCCAAGTCAAAGGATTTTTTGTTGGAGTAGCCAAACCTAGTGAGCCACTTGAAACACTCCAACCTGTAGTAGGAGAAACATTCCAATTACTTAGAGTGGTTAGATCAACTTGACCTTTTCCATCAACCATAACTCCTGATGTTGATTTATCAATAAAACTAACTTCTGAATTTACACAGTTTATAGTATCTGGTAATACCTGCATATCGGCTTTTGGCTTTATTGATGTAGTAATAGGTTCAATTGTTGAATATGATATTCCACATGGATTTTCTGCAGTAACTTTTAAGTAAAATGAATTAGGCATAGTTCCTCCTATTGCACCATACGATGACGTAGTAAATCGGTAAATATAATCCGAAGGAAGTGTATCTTGACCATAAACTGCAACTGAACTATTTTCGTTTGTCGAAAATGTATAGGTAGTACCCGATGGATTGGATTGAATACCTGTAATTGGAGCAGTTATATCATAAGACACACAATGTCCAACTGTTCCACCTGGATTACCAAATGTTACCGCAGGATTAGTTCCATTAAAAACGACAAACTTTTTTGTTGCAATACAGGTGTTTTGTCCTATTATAGTTTCTTTAATTGTAAAATAACCTTGTGTTGAATAATGATGTGTAGTTCCTGTTAAAGCTAATGCTGTTGATGATAATAAAGGTGAACCATCTCCCCAATCAATAGAATAATTAGTATTTGTTGTAGTAGATGTATTATCAATTGTTAAATCGTATGTACCTCCTTCACAATTTGTAAATGCCGTTTTAGATGTATAATCATTTAATGTAGCATCTGGTTCCTGTTTAATAGTATACTGTTTTGTCAACCCTTTTGTACATTTTGTTGTTTTATCAGTAGTATAAAGTGTTATTGAGAATGTTTTTGTTCCATCACCAACAGATGTAAAAGTATGATTAATAGATGCTCCTGATGCCTTACTTCCATCACCAAAGTCCCAATTATAATCATAACCATTATTTGTTGTAGCCAAATTGATAGAAGTACCAGAACATACTGATGTTGAAGGTACTGTAAAGTCAGCTGCTGTAGGCAAAGGATAAACTGTCACCTTTATGTTTTCTATAGTTGTATCATTTCCTTTTATTGCCTTAACAACATAGTCTTTTACGATGTTGGTTATACCAGAATTAGTAAAGGTAAATGTTGGATTCTTTTTTGTAGAATCGTCCAATCCATCCTTAGGTAACCAAATATATTTATCGGCATCTGTTTTTGCTGGTTGTAATTGAATTGATGCTCCTGAACAAACTGATGGAGGTGTACCAGCAAAGCTTGAAAATCCTAGAAATAAAAAGAGCGAGAATGAGAGTAGTTGTTTTGTCATTTTTTCATTAATTGTATTATTTTCTGTCGTATCAATCGCACGATTGACACGAACTGAGGTAACTTATGATATTAAGAAGAAGGATTTGAACAAACTGACTTAATTTAATCTGTTTATGTATATTTAATAAAAAGTAAAGACATTCCAACATATCAAAAAATGGAATGTCTTCACTTCTAATTAGGTATAACTGTTTATTCCATCACTAAAGTTTTAGTAGATACACTATCTCCCAAAAATACTTTTACAAAATAAACTCCTTTTATAAAGCTTGAACAATCGAGTTTCACAGAACCGATAACAGACTGCGTAACAACAACTCGTCCCAATATGTCAACAATTTCGAACGAAAACTGTTGTTGCGTTGCAACTGCAATTGTAACAATATCGTTCGCAGGATTTGGACTTATAGTTACTTGTTCATCTGCTGGTATTAAAATACTAACCAATTCACTTTCTGCCATATTACTCAAGCTTACACTAAATGGTCCAGAATCAGATTTAAACTTTGAGGGAAAAATAGAATCAGGTAATTCTATTCCTATGGAATACGATTTAACATCACTTGGTGGATCTAAATCTGATTTACTATTAATACTAGCAGGAACTTTTTTCAGAATCTCAACACCTTTCGATTTTGAATAGCGATAAATTATATAAGTGTAAAACTCCAATCCTTCATACGAATCCCAAGCTAGATTTATCGTTTTACCCATTCCTTGATTCTTTTGTAAATGAATGGTTTTATGCTCTGCACTTAATGGCGATTCGTTATTGCAATAATCGGTAGCTGAGATTTTATAACGCCACGATTGTTCTTGTGGATTGGCCGTTTCATCTTTATAAATACTAGTGTCGGCATATTGTACATCGCCTATTTTTTCATAAAAACCAGCCTTATCGCCTTCACGGTAGATGTTATATTGTTTTATAGCATCGGTATTCTCTTTTTGCCAAACAACGAGGTTTTTCCCTGTTGAATCGCTAACGGTAACTAATGCAATAGTTGGTTGTGCAAATGATTTTGAAGGAACAACTGCTTTGAATGTTGCTTTACAACCAGCAGCATCGTTTACTGTTAATGAATAATTACCCGATGAAATTGCATCTCGGTCTTCGGTTGTTGCGTTATCGTTCCAATTGAAAGATAATGGAGATGTTCCACCTGTTACCGTAAGTGCAATTTTTCCATTACTTTGGGTACATTTCGATGATACTACAGAATCGAGGCTTATAATTGGTGCATTGGTATTACTTAAATCGAATGTTTCTGTTTGTACACAAGCTTCATTATCGGTTATTGTAATGACATACTGGCCAGCTGATTTATTGGAAAGTTCAGAATTTGTTGTTCCATCATTCCATTTATAGGTATATGGACTTGTTCCTCCTGATACTGAAAGAGCTATTTTACCATTCGATAAAGAACAAGTAGGTGCAGTTAAAATTGCGTTCATAGCTACCTTAGCTGGTTCTGTTATCGTAAACGTTTTTTGAACTGAACATAAATTCGAATCGGTTACTATTACCGAATATGTTCCTGCTTGAAGATTTGAAATATAAGTATCGCTAAATGTATTTGACCATTTATAATTATATGGTTTCATACCTCCAATTACCAATAACTGAATAGCTCCAGTTTTATCGCCACTACACTTAATATCTGTTGTTTTACCTTTAACGTAGAGTGTTGTACAATCGACTGTTGACGTAGACGAAACCGTTACTTTAAAATGTAAACTTGCCGTTGCTCCACTTGTTGATTTAGCTGTTACCGTAATGTTTGCAGAGCCTGTACCATACGACACTAAGCCTAAACTTGTACCAGCATTTATAGGATTAACAATTCCCGAATTATCGGAACTTAAGCTATATGTAATTGTTCCCGAACCTAAGTACTTGAAATAATTGGCATATACATACTTGTTTGCCAAAGTTCCTAATGCAAAACTTGTATCGGCTATTTGTTTTGAAACAATTATACTATCGGCTTGCTTAACAGTTATGACTTGTGTTTTTACACCCGTTGCAATTACACTAAACGATGCTGTACGAACTGCTCCAGTATTTGGCGTTGCCGTAAGTTTTATACTATTTGTATTTTGGTTTACGGTTAACCACGATGTATTAGAATTTACAGCCCAAGTTGCATTTGATGCTACTGTAACCGTTGCAGTACCTCCCGCTGCTGGAAGTGTTACTGTGTTTGAGGAAACAGTAAGTGTAAATGCTGAACTTGTAAACATTACTTCGTTTCCATATGCAGTACCAATACTATTGGTAGCATAAGCACGAACATAATAAGGTGTTATTGCTGTTAAACCAGTAATGCTACTTGTATATGTTTGGTTTGTAATAACATCGATTGTTTTACTATCTACAATTGTTGGGTTGTGCGATGTACTCCAACAAACACCTTGAGCAGTAATTGCTGCTCCGCCATCGGTTGTTACAGTACCGCCACTTGTTGCTGTTGCTTGTGTTATAGCCGAAATTGCTGTTGTTGTTACACTTGGCAGTGTTGCAAGTGAGGTAAGATTATCGTTCAAACAACGAACCGAATAACCAGTACTTTTCTTAGCATGATCATTATAAAGTGTATTTGACGTGTAATCTAAATATCGTGAATGGGCACTATTGGGATCGTCGTATTCCGATGAACTCCACCAGTAACCAGTATAACCTTTATAATAAAAGCTCCCACTACTGTAATTTCGGTATCCACTTGGAAGTGCCGAAAAGCCACTAGCATTGTTGCTTGTTTGTTCGTTACCAATTGAACTTGCATAAGAATATGGATTCCATCCCGAGGAGTTTGCCATTGCTTTTGCTACTTTATCGCTGGTTGTGTTGCCTTCAAAATTATACTTGTTTGCAATTAAGTATTTTTCAAGTGTTATCCATTCGTCATCGCTTGGTACATGCCAGCCCATAGGACATAATTTGCCTGTATTTACGGCATACCAGTTATACAATCGACCATATTTATTTGTCGTATCGGCATTCATTACATTATCGTAAGTACACTCAGCTCCTGTTGTTAAAGCACTCCATGCATTATCGTTTGTTTCGTTTGGAATTGTTGAGCCATCGTTATATTTGTTTGTTTTTAGATTCTCGCTCATCCATGTTTGTGTACCTATTGTAACCGTTTTATAAGCATTACCATCTTGATCGTTAACAATGCCGAAAGGTGTTTGTGTTACTGTAATTGTTTGCGTAGCCACATTTGTTCCCGATACACTTATAGTTGCTGTACGAGCTGTTGTTCCATTATTTTCGCTTGCAGTAAAAACGATTTCTGCTGTATCGGTTCCATCAAATTTATCGAGTGTTAACCAACTGTTGCTTGAATTTGCTGTCCAAGCTGTATTTGAAAAAACAGTAACATTACTTTTGCTTCCTGCAGCCTTTGCAAGTGTTGCAGTGCTTGCCGATAACGTTAATGTTGCTGAACCAGCAGCTTGCGTTACGGTTATTGTTTTTGAAGGGCTTATTCCCGTTGCCAAAATGGTAACTATTGCTGTACGTGCAACTATTGTTTTGTTTTCGGTTGTGTTAAGCACTAAAATACCATCGTTTGCGGTTGGTGTACTTGGACTTATGGTTAACCAAGCTTGATTAGAACTAGCCGTCCAAGTAGTATTTGAACTTACGGCAACGTTTGTACTTGTTGTAGTTGCACTTATGCTTTGCGTTGGCGAAACGGTAAGTGATGTGTCACCAGCTCCTTGCGTTATACTTATATTTTGCGATACGCCATTATTTGCTTTAATACTTACAATTGCTGTGCGTTCTTTAAGACTTGGATTTTCGGTTGCCGAAACTGTTACCGTAGCAATGCCTGTGGTTGATGAACTTGGACTAACTGTTAACCACGTAAAATCGGGACTTGCTGTCCATGTAATATTCGACAAAACATCGATCGTAGCTGTACTGCCTGCTGTTTTATCAACGCTTGCCGATGTTGCTGAAACGGTAAATACGGTATCGCCAGCCGCTTGAGTTACCGACACTATTTGATTGTTTGCTCCCGATGCTTTTAAGGTAACTGTTGCAGTGCGAGGAAATACTGTTGTATTTGCCGAAGCCGAAAATATTAAATTTGCCGTTCCCGAAGTTGTTATATTGGGCGTAAAACTTAACCATGTTTTATTATCGGAACTTGCAGTCCATGCAGTGTTTGATGTTACAACAATAGAATTTGTACTATTTGCTTTGTTTGCAATACTTGCAGTGTTTGCCGATATCTTTAAGCTTGGTGACCCAGCAACCTGTGTTACGGTAATTGTTTTTGAGCTAACACTAGAACTCGATATTGTTACCGTTGCCGTACGAGTGGTGATGCTTGGATTTGCCTCGGCTGTTATTGTTACTGTTGCACTACCCGTGTTAGTCGTAGGACTAAAGCTCAGCCATGATTGACTTGTAGAAGCAGTCCATGTAACATTCGAGGTTACATCAACCGTTGCTGTACTATTAGCATCTTTGGCAATGCTTGCAGTTGTGGCAGATATTGAAAGTGAAGCATCGCCAGCAGCTTGAGTGAGCGTTACCGTTTTCGATGTTGCTCCCGTTGCCGAAACGGTTACTGTAGCTTTACGACTTGCTGTTGTAGGGTTAGCCTCAACGGTGAGTGTTAGCGTTCCATTGCCTGAATCGGTAGGTGTGGGTGTAAGCCATTGCTGGTCTGAAACGGCTGACCAAACTGTATTGGAGGTTACCGCAACCGTTGCATTACTATTGGCAAGTTTTGTTGTTCCTATAGTTGGTGTCGATAGCCCTAAGGTGGCAGCACCTGCTGCCTGAACGACCGAAATGGTTTTATAAACAATATCACCTATTTTTAAGCTAATGGTTGCCGTGCGGTTTACTACGGTTGGGTTAGCTACAGCAGTTAACCGTACTTTGGCATTGCCAGTGATTAATACGGTTGGCGTTATGGTGAGCCAAGTTTGGTCACAACTTGCCGTCCAACTAACATTTGATGTTATAGTTACCGAGTCTTTACTCCCTGCTGTTGCAGCCAATGAAACATTCTCTGCCGAAACAGAAAACAGTAGTTTTATATAGGCTGCATATTGCAAATCGGCTAAAACATATTGTTTCATGCCTGTTGAGCACAGTATTTGCATATTGCCCGAGTAGAAGGTTATTTTACGAATGCTACTAACTGCAAAATTCGTTTCTGTACCATTATTCTCTTTTACGCTTAGTGCTTTTTGAGCCTGCATACTGAACGTTGCCATCAATACCACTATAAGTAACAGGTATTGAACTATTTTCTTTTGTATCATTTCATACTAGTTTTAATATCTAAATATTTCTACTGTTTTTTTTGAAATTATCATATAATTAAATAATCAATTAATCTCTAAGACACCTGACTGAAAAACCATTACCACTTGATGAACTTAAACTTTGAGAATCAAATCCTAACACGATACAATACCATTGATTAGAATTCCACCAATAACCATATCTACTAAAATTGATAAATATTCCACTTTCATTTCGCCATCCACCTGGAAGAGCTGAAAAACCAGAGCTATTATTGGTAGTTCTATCATATCCTAATGAACCTACTGATGCACATAAAGCCCAATCAGTGGTTGCAGCTAGTGATTTTCCAATTTTATTTTCGATTATTGTTCCATCATAATTATAACCATTTACTATTAGATAGTTTTGTAATATTGACCATTCTGCATAGCTTGGTACATGCCAACCATTGGGACAAAGAGTTCCATAACTTGTAGCATACCAATTATACAAACGACCAAACTTAGTAATAGTATCAACATCTGTAGTATTGTTATATGTACATTGTGCTCCAGAGCCTTGTGCTACCCATGCAGCATTGTCGGTAACGGTAGGAATTGGCGTTCCATCTTTATATGTTGTGGTTCGTAGGTTTTCGGCAAACCATGTTTGTGTGCCTATGGTTACGGTTTTGTAAGTGTTGCCATCAAAGTCGGTAACGATAAGTGGCGTTCCCGGTGCATTGGCTTTGTAAAAGATAATACTGTCGATGTCGGCTATAGCTTTTTTGCCTACCGTTCCCGATTTGTAAATGTACATGGTGTCGTTTTGTGCTTGTAACACGCCTAATGAACATAGGCTTAGGAAAAGGATAATTGCTTTTTTCATGGTGGTTATTTGTTATATATTGTATTTAATTTGGTTTGTAGACCTGCTTGGTTTTTGAAAACCTAGCAGGTCTGGATTGATATTTTGTTGGTTTAGAAGTGGTTTCACCTCTATCTTCTTGTTATTTTGATGTTTATCTTAACTCATCTCTTTGCGATTGCTTTACAATCTGCTTTTTCCTTCTCTCATGTAGAGAAGGGGAAGCAAATGCTTCAGCATTAGCAGTGGTTGAGTTTTAATTAAGTTTATATTCAAAATTTATGATAGTTTCAATTTGACATAATTCTCTCCCTTTTCAACTATTAAAAAGTTATATTTCAACTTTTTAATTATACCAACACTAACAGCTACAACAGCTATTCCTATAGCAGTAATAGTTCCTGTTCTTATAATTCCAACAGTAACAGCAGGTGCCGTCGTTATAAAACCAATAGCTGTTACTAACGATACGATTGCCACAGCCCAAATTATTTTACCCGTTTTTTTAACGGTTATAATCTTATTTGCAAAATCACCTACCACTATAACGTGATCTTCTCCATTTTCAATAGCTTCTTCTAATTGCTCTTTTGTATTAATTATTCCCATGTTTTATTGTATTTTCATTTCTTCACCGACACTCTCGTTTTTCGGTCTTCACTTTATTTCTTTCTCGCGTTTAAATTACGATGAATTACTGTCGTAAAAATACCATTACGTCAAAATATATTATGTACAAATCATACAAAAACAATGTACAAAACGTCAAATAATCGACATTTAACACTAAAGAAGTGTTAAATTAATGATTAATGTGAAAAACTGTTTGGGGAATTAATAGAACGAAATGTTTTTGAAAATTAGATATTATTCTCTGTCTCTAAAAGCACCAGGAGTAATTCCTTCTGATTCTTTAAAAGCTCGAATAAATGTATGTAGCGATCCAAACCCTACTTCTTGTGAAATAAGTTCGAGGGTATATATTTTAGCGGTATCCTGTTCAATAATTTCCTTGGCTTTTCGAATTCGATATTGATTTACAAACCGACTGAAAGTGCTAGCGAAATCGTTATTAATAACCGTTGAAACATAGGTTCTATTGGTTTTTAACATATTTGCTAAATCAACAATTTTCAAATCTGGTTTTGTATATATCTGTTTGTTTTCGAATAAGTCTATTATTTCTTCTTTTAGCTTATTGGAATTGAATGTATCTTCATTCGTTACAATAATAGACTCACCTTCTGTTAATACTTCATCTAAAACTAAATTGACGTCATTTTCTAAATTAGCAACTGTATGGTTTTGAATATTTCCTAAATAGCCTACAACAAATAATAATGCACTAAAACTAGCTGAGGGGATTAACAAAACCAATGTTGCATCCATAAAAAAGTGTCTGCCCAAAATACTAAAAACGACACAGACAACTGAAGTTATAACTAATGAATTTAAAATGAGTTCAGCCCAATTAATAGATTTATCCTCAATATTCGAATAAAAGTTGGCAATTGTTTTATTGTAATCTTTTATACATTTTCTACTTTTAAAAAACGTATAAATTATTTGCAAAACATAGATATATGGAATCAGTATTGATATCGATTTTTGAATTTTGATTATCAAATCGGCATCTGATATCCACTTGTTTTTAAAAATGCATACACTTACATACTGATATCTTTGCTCGGGCGTCATTATTAGATAATTAATAGCCGAAATAATTAGAAATAGTAGTGCGGGTAAAAATATTTGGAAGTCTTTTTTTTGAAACGCTGTTTTAACCGTTAAAAGTTTTATGTAACAATAATTTAGGGGAAAGACCGATAGTGCACAAACAATAAAAACAAGATCAAAATATAAAAACGTTGCTACTTGTTTTTTAAAATAAAAAGCATAGGAAAGGAACAATAAAAAGCAAACAAACATAAATATGCCAAGGATAAACTTTGCTCTATTATTTTTAGGTGAACTCGTTAACAATACAAGCGACCATAATAAAGAAACAAACATTGGGGCATATATAGTTATATCTCGAAGCATCCTTTAATAATTGTTGTCTCGAAATGTTCCAGGAGTTACCCCCTCAAATTCTTTAAAAGCACGAATAAAAGTATGCAACGATCCAAATCCAACTTCTTGTGAAACAAGTTCAAGAGTATAATTTTTCTGTTTGTCTTCTAAAATTATTTCTTTTGCTTTTTGTATTCGGTACTGATTCACAAATTTATTGAAAGAGCTGGATAGTTCGTTATTTATAACATTTGAAACATAGGTTCTATTGGTGTTTAACATCTGAGCTAAATCAACAATTTTCAAATCGGCATTTGTAAATATTTGTTCCTTCTCGAACAAATCCAACAATTCGACTTTCAATTTAGTAGAATTGAATACATCGTCACTGGAAATGCTTATATGTTCTTTTTCAATTAATGTATCAGCAACTAACACAATATCCTGTTCTAAATTGGCTACAGAATGATTTTGAATATTACCTAAATAACCAGCAATGAAAAAGAATAAACTAAAGCAAATCATAGGGATATACAAAAACCATGTTTCTTCCAAGAAAAAGGATCTACCTAAAACGCTACAAACAACACTTATTAACGATGCTGCTACTAATGAATACAGTAGCGGAATAGCCCAATCAATGGTTTTATCTTCGATATTTGAATAAAAATTGGCAATTGTTTTATTGTATTCCCGTATATATTTTCTGCTTTTTATTACGGTATATGCTATTTGTGAAATATAGATAATAGGAACAAGAAACAACATCGACTCTTGAATTTTGATTAACAAATCGGCATTTGCAATTTTTCTATTATTAAATAAAACTTCATTTACATATAGATTTCTCTGCTCTGGTAACATTAAAAAATAAGCTATTGCAGAAATTATGAATAATATGAAAGCTGGCAAAAACAATAGAAGTGACTTTAATTTGAATGTAGTTTCAACCGTCAACAATTTAATATAACAATAATAGAGAGGATAAACAGTAAGAGCACAAAAAATAAAAGCTAAGTCGAAATACCAATAAACAGCAACTTGTTTTTGGAAATAAAACACATGCGACAGAAATAACATAAAAACATCAAGCATAAATATACCAAGGAAAAACTTTGCTTTATTGTTTTTAGGCGAACTAGTTAATAAAACAATAGACCATAAAATAGTAATAAAAACGGGGGAATATATTATTATTTCTCGAAGCATTTTAAATACATATTTTTACACATTACGTTGTTGTTACTCCAATTGATCCTATACTTAACAACACAAAACATCACATGTTATTACTCACAATTGTTATGAGTGTATTTTACAAATGTATCTATTTCTTTGAAAAGTGTGATCACTTTTCAAAGAAAATAACCCTCGAAATTCATTATTTATAACATTAGATATCCATACGTTTATTATAGTTCATTTCTTCAATATTTTCGGGAGAATCAATAAATTAACGAAACACTATATTATTTGTAATAAGTAAGACTTTACCCAATCGTTTTGTAGTATATATTGGAGATATAAGTCCCAATTACATTGGAAGACTTTTAAGTGCATCATTCACAAGTTGATGTAGTACTATTTCTTCTCCAAGGTCATCTTTATATATATAATTCGTGCATAACAGGATAATATCATAATTTAAAATTAATATCATTACACATGATATTATGCAGTTTTGATGTTATTTTATTAATTTAAAAACACTTAAACACCAATTACTATAAAAAAATCAAGAAGTTCGTTATCTCTTACGTAACCTAATTGGTTTGTCATCAATTGTTTTTTTCTAATATTGAAATTTATGACATTGCTATGTGAATGTCCATAAATCCAGACATCTGATTGAGGATTTTCAATAATAACCTACCTAATAAGCGACACAACGTTGCATATCTTATAACGTGCAACGTTGTGTTTAATTATCATTTATTGTGTTTAATTGCTTCAAAAAAGACTTTCAAACAATTATATCATATTTTATTCGAGACTAAAATCTTTCGTAATCGCTATCGTTAGCACTGTCGAAATCCATATCAATAACTGTTCCTTTCGAATGCAATGACGATGATTTTTTGTTTTCTTTTCGCATTAAAACGTTTGTCTTTTTTATTGGAGGAAGTGCTTCCTTAGCTTTAACGACATGTCGCATACCCGAATTATTAACTTTAAAGAAACCTATCAAATCATTTAAACTATCAGCTTGGCTCGATAATTCTTCGCTACTCGTTGCCATTTCTTCAGCACTTGCAGCATTTTGTTGTGTTACTTTATTTAATTGGTTAATTGCATTATTTATTTGCGATGCTCCACTATTTTGTTCAATACTTGCAGCTGTAATTTCTTGAACCAATTTTGCTGTTTTTTGAATATCGGGCACAATAGAATTGAGTAGTTTCCCTGCTTTATCAGCAACTTCGACGCTCGATTTTGTTAATTCATTAATTTCACCTGCGGCAATATGACTTCGTTCGGCTAGTTTACGAACTTCGGCTGCTACCACGGCAAATCCTTTTCCATGCTCACCTGCCCTAGCAGCTTCAACTGCAGCATTTAATGCAAGTATGTTTGTTTGAAAAGCTATGTCACCTATGATTGAAACCTTTTCGGCAATTTTCTTCATCGAATCAACAGTAAAGTTCACATTTTTACTTCCTACGAGTATGTCTTCTGCTGCTTTAGCTGCTATTTTTTCGGTTTGCTGAGCATTATCGGTATTCTGTTGAATGTTCGATGCCATTTGCTCCATACTCGACGACACCTCTTCGGCAGCTGATGCTTGTTCCGATGCTCCTTCCGACATTTGTTGTGAGTTTGAACTCATTTGTGCACTTGCATCGGCAATATTATCGCTTGATAGTTGAACTTGAGTTACTATTTCACCAATCGATTTTAACATTTCAACAAGAGCAATAATCATTTCATCTTTATCCGATCGAGGACTGATTTGAACAGTCATATCACCTGCTGCAATAAGTTTTGTTTTTTCGGTAATTTCCTTAGTAGCTTTTACCATTTGAATCAATGCTTTCATTAACTCATCTTTATCCGAACGAATTTTCAAATCAACATCTAAATCACCAATCGCAACAAGTTTAGCATTTTCGACTAAAGCAATATTGGTATCAATAATATTATTAGCCGACATTTTTAATGCTTCAAAAACACCTTCATACACTCCTTCAACTCTTTGGTTAAGATTACCTATAGCCAGTTGACCCATTATCTCTGTAGTTTCGGTTAATGGTTCTTGAATTATTTGTGCCGATTTGTTTAATCCTTCAACAATTGACTTAAATACTCCTTTATATTTATTTACATCAATGTTTATATTTTGAAACTCACCCTTTCCGCAATAAATAATATAATTATCAAGCGATTGAATAATCGATTGAATGGTTTCAATTGTTTTGATAATTGTTGGAATAATCTGGTCGTTTTCGGAACGACGTCCTACTTTTTTATAGCTAGCCAAATCTGAAAAATCACCATCTGAAATATTTGTGAAAGTATTTTGAATATGCTTTAATCGATCTTCAACATTATTTATTGACACTGCTACTTCAGCAAATAAACCTTGATATTGACCATTAACCGTAATCGTATAATCATTATTTGCGATATGTTTTAGTACAGTATTTGCTTCAACTAATCCTTGTAATCCATCAATACAATGATTTAGATTCGTTTTTATTTCGTTGAAATCACCATTATAATTATCGGTTATTTTTGGAGGAATATCTCCTTTTGAAATTCTATCGATATATTCTGCTGATACATTTAATGGTCCAATAACAGAATCGAGGGTGTCGTTAACTCCTTTTATAATTGCTTTAAATTCTCCTTGATGTTTCGATGCATCGGCACGTATAGCCAATCGTCCATCTACTGCAGCTTTTGAAAGTAATTTCGCATCAGAAACTAATAAGCTAATTGCATCAATACATTGATTTAAATTCGTTTTAATTTCTGTAAAATCACCATTATAATTATCAGTTATTTTCGAAGGAATATCTCCTTTTGATATCCTATCGATATATTCAGCAGAAACATTGAGTGGACCAATTACAGCATCAAGAGTTTCATTTACACCAACAATAATTTCACGAAATTCAAAGTTAATTTCTTCTGGTTTTCCACGAGTTGCTAGTTTACCCTCTACTGCAGCTTTCGAAAGTATTTTTGCTTGTTCAATAAGTGTTTGAATAATAGTTTGAATATTGCTTGAAATATATAAGCCTAAAACTATAGCAGTTATTACTCCAAATATTATTAAAATCAGTAACGACATAGATATAATATTTGACATTTTATTTGAAACACTGTATTCATCATCAATTACTTTCTCATTTTTTTCAATAAGACTATTTATACTTTTAACTACATCAAGAGAAGAACTTCTAGAAATCATAGATGCTTCAAATACTTGATCATCGATTTGTTTTACTGCAACATCATCGGCTAAAGAACCTGATGCTAATAACTTATCCTTTTCTAGTGAAAGATTATATACTTTTTTATGATCTGATTTCCAAGCATCCCATTTACCAACAAATAGTTTCCATTCCGCAATTTCTTCGGGCGATTGTAGTAATGACTCATGAATTAACCATGCTCGTTCAGCTCTTGCAAATGATGAGTCAATCCAATTATATTGGGCTTTTCGTATATTAGGTTCCATCATTCTACGATTTATTAATCCACGTTCAGCTACCCAAATATTAACTTGTTCTCTCGAAATTTTATAAAGACATGCTATACTAGGTGTTCGAACTGTTGCAATCTCCTTTTGAGCTGATTTAATAATTGTCATACCAATGTACCCAACTAACCCAATTATTCCAGCAATTAATGCTACCGATATAAATCCAAACAAAAGTTTCGATTTAATTTTAATACGTTTAAACATACTTTGTTTTCTCCTTATTTAATTTATTATTTTAATATTTATATACTTTTAGCGTTTGTGTGTACGTCTATGAATTCTTCGTTTGAAAAGACTTTGTCCATATCTAAAATCATTATGAACTGCTCATCTTCTGCCTTATACATTCCACTAATAAACTCAGAATGATATTTAGAACCCATTTTAGGAGGTGAAAATATTTGATTAGATTCAATTTTCAAAACTTCAGAAACACCATCAACCAACGCTCCTATTTGTACTAATTCTTCACTAATAGTTATATCTAAAACCAAAATACATGTGTTTGTTGTGTACATAGTTTCAGTTAGTCCAAACTTAATACGAGTATCTATTAATGGTAAAACGGTTCCTCTTAAGTTAATCACTCCTTTCATATAATCAGGAGACTTTGGAACTTTCGTAATTTTTGATATTTCTAAGATATTTAACACTTTGCTAACATTGGCAGCATAGGTTTCATTATCTAATTTAAATGTTAAATACGTAGTTAAACTACTTAATTCATCATTACTCATTTTTATTATTCATTTTACGTGAAATTCTTTATCAAAATATAATCGTCCATTCAATACGCATTCAAATGCAGGAATTAAATGTGCAAAAAAATTTGATTTTAGTAAACATCCTCTAAACCCAGCTTCGACAATTTGATCTAGATAGACTTTTTCACTATACACTGTAATTGCAATAATTTTTGCATTTGGATATTTATATGTCATTCTTTTTGCTATTTCAATTCCATTAAATTGTGGCATATGAATATTCATTAAGATTAAATCAGCAATATGAATATTCTTTAATGTAAAAAAATCTTCTTCGGTTGATACTTCACCAATAATTTCACAACTTAATTCGTTTACTAATAATTCTTTCATTACTCTTTGGAACAATGTACATTCGTCGATAATGATAATTTTAATATTTCTTACATTCAGCAATTGCATTTTTGGGTATTTAAATTGGTTTTCAACAAATAGCCATTTAAAAATATATTTCATTTTTATGGACTATAATTATACCTATTTAACGCCACAAAGTACTGCGAGGTTATCAGTAAAAATACTATAAATGAAAAGTTTAAAGGATTGTTTTTACACCTGTTACTAATAATGGATATACAATCCTTTAAGGTGGGTAGCTGTTCTTAAAATGTTATGATTGGGGGGCTTGTAACAATATTACAAATGCAATATCTTATATTTCAAATAATTTATTTCTAATTGCATAGATTACTAAACCAACAGAATTTACACTTGATGTTTTTGAAAGAATATTTGCTCTATGCCACTTAACAGTATCGAAACTAATATTAAGTTTATCTGCAATTTGATCGTTTGTTAAACATTCACAAATAAGTTTTAATATGTCTAATTCACGATCGGTAAGTTTGCTATTGATTACCTTTGGGGATTTAGCATTAATACCAACAACAACCTTTTGAATTAGTGAAGGTGAGAACCAGTTACCTCCATTTGAAACCTCATCAATTGCGCTTTTAAGTTCACTTATTCCTGCATTTTTAAGAATAAAACCTTTAGCACCAGCATCAAGCATGTTGAAAAAATATTTATCATCGTTATAAGAAGAAAGAGCTAGGACTTTCAACTCGGGATGTTTTTCAATGGATAAACGTGTAGCTTCAATTCCATCCATCAATGGCATTGCAATATCCATCAATACAATATCGGGAATATAATTATCGAGTAATGCAATAAGTTCTTTTCCTGTTGATGCCTCTGCAATGACTTCTGCAATATTATCATCTTTTAGAAGTTTGTGTAAACTTTCACGAAACATGCGATGATCGTCGGCTATTATTAATTTAATCACGTCAATTTTTTTTTCAAATATAGTTCAAATAAGAATATTCCTTATTTTTCATATGAATTTATTGGGTTTGAGAATATCTATGTCTTTTAAATGATAATCCATTCATATACTGCATATTTCGTAAATATAAAGTTATTACTTTTTTAATTTTAACTTATAAATAGATTAAACATTTAAAAATCACAAGAAAAATTGCATACTAATTAAGTTTAAATTTAGCTACTTTAGCTCACGTAATTACATTACATCCAACTTTAATTGATTTTACATAACTATCGATAAGTTAAATATATTTCTAAAAAAACATTAATTATGGATACTTCAGTTGGTAAAGCAGACAACAAAACACATCGTCAACGAGCAGAAAAAATACATAAAGAAAAAAAGATTGGCTTAATTCAACAATATTCTGATATAGATATACAAAAGCGTATTCATCAACTTGAAATTCGACAGATTGAATTGGAATTACAAAACAATGAACTTGTGCAAACTCTAGAATACGAATTAACTTTTCGAAAACTACTTGAAAGCTACAATGAAATTGTGTTTATTTCCGAAATTAATATTGATGATACACTTGGTAAATTTATCATGGTCAATGATATTGCATGCAAAAGTTTTGGTTATACACAGGAAGAGTTTCTTTCAATGACTCTCACTAATATTATTTCTGAAAATAAAAAAGGAATATTAACCCCCGCTGATTTTCAAATAAACACTAATAGAAATGCAACGATTGAAAAAGAATTAATAACAAAAGATGGAAGAAAAGTTTCTTTTGAATTATATATAAATATAACTCAATATAATAATAAAACTATTTTTCAAACTATAGCACACGACATTTCAGAACGAAAAAAAACGGAACAAGCTCTAAAAGAAAGTGATGAAAAACATAGAATACTATTCGAAAATAATGCTTCAATTCAATTAATTATTGATCCCCATAATGGTCAAATAATTAATGCAAATCCATCGGCCCTAAAATTTTATCAATACGATAAATCTGATTTTATTAATATGAATATTAATAAAATCAATATTTTACCTCAAAAAGACATTTTAAAAGAAATGCAAAATGCTGTTTTGGAAAACCGCAATTATTTTAATTTCAAACATCGAAAAGCCAATAAAGAAATTCATGAAGTTGAAGTTTATTCAACACCTTTCAAAGTAAATGGAAAAAAAATATTGCATAGTATTATTCATGATGTTACCGAACGCAAACGAATAGAGCAAGACTTACTAAAAAGTGAGGAAAAGTATCGTCTTCTATTTGAAAACATGTCAATTGGTTTTCTATTAAGTGATGTACTATTTGACGATAATATAACAGCAATTGATTTTAAAATAGTAGCTACCAATAAGTATATTTCAAAATTTTCGGTAATGGGCTATAAAGAGGTAGTTGGTAAAACACTAAAAGAAGTCTTTCCAGATACTTATATTGAACTGGTTAAAAAATATAATTCTGTAGGAAATATAGGTGTTCCATTTCAATATGAGTATTTTTCGAAAACATATAAAAAACATATTAAAATCATAGCCTATTCACCTCAAAAAGGTCAATTTGCCTGCATTTACGAAGATATTACAAAACAAAAGAAAGCAGAAAAAGAATTGCTATACATGCAAGAGTATTTAAAAGAATTATTACGTGAGCAATCAATTATACTTGAAAACTCACCATTAGGCATCGCAAAAATAATAAATAGAACCCCTGTTTGGATTAATACTGAAATGGAAAAAATATTTGGATTTTCAAAAAAAGAGATGATTGGACAAACTACACGAATTCTATATAATTCTGATAAATTGCATGAAAAAATTGGGAAAGAAGCGTATCCAAAATTAGCAAAAGGTCTGACATATGAAACAGCACAAGAGCTATCTTGCAAAAATGGTGAACATAAATCAATACGGTATTTTGGAAAGGCAATTGATAGTCAAGATCTATCAAAAGGATCAATATGGATACTCGAAGACATTACAGAACGTAAACACAATGAACAGTTACTACACCAAAGTGAACAAAAATATAAAAATCTTGTAGAGAATTCGGGTACAGGAATAATAATTGTCAATAGTGATGGGGTTTATGAATTGATAAACGAAATGGCAGCTAAACAATATGGATTAACTCCATCAGAAATAGAGGGGAAAAGTATGTTTGACTTTTTACCTGAACAAATAGCTCGTGAATATATCGAAAAGAACAAATATTTGATTGAATCTGGAGGACGACGTGAGTATGAAGATTCGTTTGTATTGCAGGGGAAGACAAAGACATTTCTAATTATTGATCAGTGTTTAAAAGATGAAAATGGACGTAATTATGCCGTTCAGTCAAGTTCAATCGATATTACCGAACGTAGAGAAGCAGAAATCGCACTCAAACAATTAAACGAAGATCTTGAATTTCGTATATTAGACAGAACGTCAGAATTATCGTTAGTTAATTCCAACTTAAAACAAAGTGAAAAAAGGTTTAGAGACTTGGTTGATTTATTGCCTCAGTCAGTTTATGAAACCGATTCCAAAGGTAAATTAACATATGTAAATAATGTTTCATTTGAACTTTATAAATACACTCAAAATGATTTTAATAAGGGATTATACATTATGGATATGATTATACCAGAACAAAGAGAAAGGTTAATGAGAAGAATTCCTGAAATCATAAACGATATTCACTCGATTGATATGGAATATACTGCCTTGAGAAAAGATGGAACAACATTTCCTGTTTTAATTTATACAAGTGCAATTTTAAAAAAGAACTTACCTGTTGGCATACGAGGTGTAGCAATTGATATTTCAGAAATTAAGAAAGCTGAAAAAATAATAATAGAGAGCGAGTCTCGATTACAAAAGTTGATTGATTCTGTAACTGATTATATCTATTCTGTTAAAATAGAAAATGGTATTGCCATTAAAACAAATCATGGAGAAGGTTGTAAAGCTGTTACTGGATATTCAAAACAAGAATTAGAAACAGATGAATTATTATGGTTTAACAGTATATATGATGAAGATAAAGAAATAGTTACTAACCAAATTAGACAAATTTTTACAAATAAAAAACCAGCTCCCTTTGAACACCGTATTGTCCATAAAAACGGTACAATAAAATGGGTTAAAGATACTATTGTACTCCATCATGATTCCAATCATATCTTAATTGGTTATGACGGTCTTATTTCAGACATTACCAATGATAAGATGACGGAACAACAGAATTTAAACTTGATATTAGAAACAGAAGAAAAGGAACGCTTATACTTTTCACAAGAATTACATGAAGGTGTTGGACCACTGCTTTCTGCTTCAAAATTATATTTAGAATGGCTAGCAAAAACTACTGATTCAAGCAAGAGAGAAGAAATACAACATGATCTTGAAAATTTATTAAACGAGTCATCAAATGTAATTCGAGAGATTTCTTTCAAATTAAATCCACATATTCTTAATAATTTTGGAATTGTATATGCAATAAATTCTTTCATAGAAAAAATAAAATGCAAAAGCGACATAGAATATACTTTTGATTCTAATGTAGAACGACGAATTGAATCTAAAATTGAAATTTTATTATATAGAGTAGTAAACGAATTAATAAACAATACAGTTAAACACTCTAAGGCAAAAAATGTGTCACTATCTATTTCTGATAATGTAAACAAAATCGAAATGAAATATTCCGATGATGGAATTGGTTTTGATGTCATTAAAATAAAAAAAATAACAGAAGGTGTCGGTTTGTTTAACATGCATAACCGTATCAAAACACTTGGTGGTTCATTCTCAATTAAAAGTACAGTAACTGAAGGAACAAGTGTTCATATTGTTTTACCTATAGACAATATAACCAAGCCCACTTAATACTGTCTTATCCAGGAATATAACTTAACAGCAAATCACAATAAAAAAAGAAGTATTATAATTTTCCGACAATCCTTCTCCTTATTTTTTAATTGTTTCGTTTTGATGGATTATAAAATCGAGCAAGACATTTTTTTGCCTTCTTTGCTTCGGGGCTAACTTGTAAAATAATTTCGCCCTATCCTTTTTCGTATGGCTCTATTAGTTCGCACTCTATACTTTTGAATTTATATTGCTATTTAATTAGGCGATGTTTTTCAAGCTGAATTAATCAATAATAAATCTTAATAAACATGCGGATAAAATATGATACTTAAATTACTCATTAAAATTTTATTCCGAATGTTTTAATTTCAGAGATGTTTAAATATTGTAGTGAAAGAAATAATCAATTTCGAACCATTTACCTCCTTTTTATTCCGATTAAAAATCTTTTTATTCGGAATAAAATATTATAACGAAATGTTTCAAAAACTAATCTTAAAGATTAGTATTATACTTCAACTATAGATAAATAGTATATTTAGTTAATTGTTGTTTATCTTCTAAATATTCCATATTAAAAAAATAAACGGAACTTAATTTAGGCTTATATTTATTAAAACAAGAAACTTTTTTTATCGGAAAAATGTTTGGGGGAAATCAAAAAAACTTAAAGATTCAAGAGATCATATAATTCTATTTCAAGTGCAATACTAATGCGATATAACAACCAAATTGTGCAATTAGTTTTTCCTTTTTCTATTCTCCTCAACGCAGAATCTTCAATACCTATTTTCTCGGCTAACTCATATTGTTTTAATCCCTTCTGTTTTCTTAATAAAACAACCCTTTCCCCTACTTTGTATTGAATCTCTAATTTAGTCATTGCAGAATTTAAAATGTATGACAAATTCAGAATTTCAATCAAATTTTATCAGAACATATTTGTTCGGTTTTGATTTTTTTTGTATGTTTGAACTTTGAAAATTGGAGTTCAGAAACCAGAAACGAGGAGTAACCGAAAAGCCATAAGAGTAGGAAAAACTATAAATCAAATAGAAAATGAAAAATCTAATTTTAATTGCATTGTTATTTATTTCAGTAAACGTAATCGGACAAAATTGTAAGTATGAAACAAATGGGATCGATAAATTCACAGGTAAAATGACTAAACTAACAAAGAAAGTCAAATTAATTGCTACATTTTCATCAGAGGGTTTTGTCTCTTTACAAAAGGCTGATACAACTATATCATTAATCTTAAGCTATAGAACTTCCTTTTCAAATAGCGTTACAGTAAATGATGGGGCAGAATTGTCATTTTTATTAGACAATAATAAAATAATAACAATAAAGAAAGCAGGTATTGGTTATTCTCTAACCAATAATCAACTAAAAACATTAATGACATCAAAGACAAAAACGTTACGTTATTTTTTCACGGATAAATCAGGAAATTATAAAAGTGAAGATATTGAAATAAAATCATCAAATGCAGATGATTTCATTGAATTGACAAAGTGTATATTATAGTTTAAAATCATTAAACATAATAAGCTCAATTAAACAGAGCTTATTATGTTTATAAAATTATCGTCATTCACCTTAAATTTCTATATAAAAAAGGGTAAATACTATATAAATTTAACTCACTTGATATACTACAATTACACAAACTTAAATTACATAATATATTGAAGTATATAATACATTGAAGTATATAATACATTGAGAAAGCTTATAAATGATTAAACTATCTTTTCAAAAACAGCATTACCATAAATTAATGTTTGAGCTAAGTTTGAGGCTAAAAAGTTATATGTATCCGATTCAGAAGGTTCATTACAAAATGAAATAATATACTCATCATTAGCATACACACTTATAGAATTTGAATCGATTACACCTAAAATTTCATGTATTTCACGAAAGTCATCACATGCAATATCAATAATATCATTTAATCCAACTGTAATAATTTTTCTCATACATTTAACGATTATATTATCAAATATAAGATCACATATATCTGAATTGCAATAGTAAATGGATAATAAATAATTGCTAGGATTAAATTAATCATTGCATAATTACAATTGTATTTATTTTGCGAGAAAACAAGAAACTATTTGTGGCCCTAACTCACATCAAATGATCACCGTAATATTATTAAACTAAGAACATTTAGAATTTAAGAAAGATTACAATATATATTAAAACAAAGCTAGATATATTTCAGAAAATAAAATAATGAAGGCATTATTAGTCTCTTTCAAACACTTTCGGATAACAATGATAATTTCCGAATAAAAACCGAGAATCAAATTGCAATAATAAGCTCCATTTAACTCCAAAAGGGAAAGTACTACTATTATATACTACAATACGTTAAACTTAAACTCTAAAGCAGTTTTTATACATATACTACAATTATTAAATCACGGATTATAAACTTATTTGATTTGGTCTTTTAAAAACATCAAATTGGTTTTAAATTTTCACAAGGGTATACTCCTTTTTACTCCCAAATGGAACAATTAGTAACTAAAAACGCTAAAAATTAAATCACGGAATAACACAAATTATTCGGAATACAATTAATCAACAATGTTCCTTTTGCTTATCCAATCTTTTTTCCACTAGTATATCGCCGTTCCCAATTGGAACATTGGCAAATACATTGCAACTAAAATTACGGCAACTAAAACTCCAACGATTATAATCATTATCGGTTCGAGAAGAGAACTCATTACACCAATTTTATATTCCAGTTCTTCGGTATATTGCTGGTCGAGTTTTTCAAACATGGTATCAAGTTGATTTACCTCTTCAGCTACTTTAATTAGAGAGATAATTCGTCTATCGAAAAACTTATTTTGGCCATACTTTGATTAAGTAAACTACCATGTAGAATATCATCTTCGATGGTTCCCAAAATCTTTTCAAGTTCATAAAACCCAATCATATTCTTTACCAATTGTAACGAACGTAACATTGGTGTTCGTGATGCCATTAGCAAAGCCATCGATTGAAAAAATCGCTCAAGGAAAACCATTCTAATTACATTTCCCAATAATGGAATTCGCAACAATAGTTTTGATCCATATTTTCGAAACCATTCTTTTTTTCGCGATGCTACAATAAACACAACTAACGAAATAATAGCTAAGCTGATATATGGTAAATATTCTTTTAATGCATTCGAAACATCAACAATAGCTTGCGTTAATGCTGGAAGTTTTGCGTTGAATCTTTTAAAAATATCGGCAAACATTGGCACCATAAAATTGAGCATAAACACAACGGCAATTACTGCAATACAAAGAACTAAAACAGGATATGAAAACGAACTAACCAATTGTCGTTTAAGCTTAATTTTCTTTTTGTAATATTTCGAAAGTTCGCTAAGTGTGTACGATAATCGACCACTCTCCTCTCCTATCTTTATGCTGTAAAATTCGTAATCAGATATTTTTTCGGTTTTGCGTAATGATTCCGACAAGCTTTCGCCAGCAACAACTCGTTGGTAAACTGCTGTAAAAAGTTCTTTGTCTTTTTCTTTCGTTTGTTCTTCAATAATAAGTTCTTGAGCAGTTTTAATATCAATACCCGATGAAAGAAGTATAGCTAATTCAGAATAAAAGGATTCCTTTTTCTTGTCGTTAAATGAACTACCAAACAATGCAATATCCTTATTCAAGAAATCGATTATCGAATTGCCTTGTTTAACATCCTTCGAAATATTTGTTTTATTGTTTTTTATATTCTTTAAATCAAGGCTCATTCTGTTCTATTTGATAATTGAACAATCGGCTATTTGAATAGTCTTTTGTTAAAAAAAAAGGTATTATTTTATTTTTCAAAAGTACCGAAAAAGAAATACTCTTTACAACCTTCGGCAAGGTTTTATGTGGAATAATCTGCAAGTATTGTATTCCAACATAAAAAGTGTCTATGCTATTTTGAACTGTTCTTACTGTATAATCATCGTCGAAGGTATATACAATTTCGGGATCTTCGGAAAACGAAAAATGTATTTCATGAGCACTGGCAGTAATGTTTTCCGAACGGTACATATCTGTTTTTATACATGACACAAACAACACCGTTCCTGTATCGCCATAGGTATCTGACATTCCACGTTTAAACAATCCTTCTACCATTAACCAAATAGCAATGGTTGAACTAATAACAATGGTACTTATTATCATTGCAACAATTAGTTCAACAAGTGTAAAGCCTTGCAGTTTACTATGGGAAAGCTTATTTACCATAATTCATCAAAAGTTCTTTTTTTCGAAACAATAGCGAACTATCTTTTCCGTATACCTGTATGGTTAGGACAAATAAACCCGACGATTCTTTAAATGGTTCAATGGTCTTTTCTGCATTTAAGGTTGCTGTTTGTAAATCTTCATCGTTAATAGTTTCTCCCCCGCTACCGCAAGTGTTACGAAGTACACTTGTGGTTATAATTTTACTCTCCTTTGAAACATAGCATTAACCCGCAAAGTTTATAACTTTGCAACAAAACAAATCCATTAGTTTTATTCAAACTCAAAGCAACAAAGTTATAAACTTTGTAAGTAGCTCATTGCTCTGTTTGTTGTTCATTAATAAACCCACAAGTGTCCTACGGAACACTTGCGGGAGCGGTGTTTGATTTAATGCAATTCTTTTAAAGGTGGCGGACCTCCTTTTTTTACTTTTTCTATTGCTTCTAACCAATATTCCCAAAATGCAGTATCTGCAGGTTTATTTACTTCGCCCCAATATTCTCCACCACTTAATATATCGGTTAAATCGTTAGAGCCTGTTGCTTCCCAATACGATTTAAGCATATATAGCATTGCTTCATACCCTTCTTTTTCAGTAATAGTTTCATTACTGAATATTATACCGTCAGAATTTATTTTACCATCACTTGCTAATTTCATTTCTCGTTATTTTAAACCGTATTTTAGAATCATTTGTTCGGCAGTCATTGTTGCATAACCTGCACCTTTAACAATACCCCTTGCTACCGCAAGTGTTACGAAGTACACTTGCGGTTATATTTCTACTTTCCTTTGTAACATAGCCTTAACCCGCAAAGTTTTTAACTTTGCAACAAAACAAATCCAATAGTTTTATTCAAACTCAAAGCAACAAAGTTATAAATTTTGTAAGAAGCTCATTGCTCTGTTTGTTGTTCATGAATAAACCCACAAGTGTCCTACGGAACACTTGCGGGAGCGGTGCGGAGAGATGGCAATAATACCAGTTGCAGTTTTTATTTTTCAAGTTCCAATTTGTCTGGAACACCTAATTCTTCTCTCTTTTGTATATAATCCTTGTTATTGTATGGGCCGTATATCAAGTCTGTTTTTTTTACAATAATAAAATATTTCAAAGAATCCTTTTCCACAAAATTTGAGTGTGCTTTTTCAATATAGGAGGTATCTGTATTTTGAATGGCTATAATAAAATCTGTATTGTTACCAATGTTAATTACGTTCCCATGGATTTTTATATCTCTGAATATATTCTTTTGTGTAGATTTATAAATAATACCCCCCCCAGGGTATCCTATATCAATTGCTTCATACTTTGGCAAATAGTAGTAATTACCCCCCAAATTCTGTGAATCTGCTCCCCAAAATAAGAATATAACTCCTGAGAGAATAATAACAAATGCAATAATCCATTTTTTCATTTTATCAGTATTAGTGGGTTACTATAACGTATCATAAAATCTGTCCCTTGTCCATCTGGTTTGCCAAACCAGGTCATAAAATTTCTAGTAATATTTTCTGCTGAATTATTTAACCTATAATTATAATGATATAGTTGATCTAATACCATTACTTGTGATGGACTAATAACTTTAAAAGAAGTACCCCCATATGTTGCAGCTGTTTCATAAGGAAGTTTGATAAATGCTTGAGTGGTTGTTATAAAAAATGTGCTTCCCCGTTCCCCGTAGCATGTTACTTCAACAGCGTCCTCGCTATGCTGTTTTACAATGGCTTCCAGCCTTTATAATTTAAATAGTTGCCTATAGTCATAATCAAAAATATGGCTAGAAGCCAACGTAGCACGACATAGCGAGGACGCTATGCCGAACTAACGTTTGCTAACACGCTACGGCGAACTGAGGGTTTCAATTTGACTTAATTGTTAAAACAATAATACCTGATTCATCAATAAAATTTATTTTATCGTTTTCTATGAGAATACCCAAAATTCGAGGGTAATTCCATTTTTTACTATTATTATAATAAATTGCAATCTCTGGTAAACAGGTGTTTTTATATTTATAAGTACCTAATTGAACAAAATCTACATTATCACATTTAAATAATAACTTAATTTTTTCATTGAAATTTGAGCTATTCATACTGAAATTCGTATTACTATGGCTATCACTAAAAAAACTAACTGAATAAGTTTGATGCGTTTTAAACATTATTCCTTTTACATATTCACCAAATACGTCTGATGAAAAGGTTTCAGATACTTTTGTAAAAGAAATAATATTCTGATTATACTTTAATTTTAGTGTATCATTTATGATGTAAATTCTATAAACATTTCTGCCTCTGTAAATAATGATAGAATCTGGATTACTATAGTTTACTTCATACGTAAAAATAGTTTGTTCTATTCTTGGAGTCAATTTTACTTGGTGTTTGTTTTCAAAAGATAAAAATAAAGGTATAAATTTATCATTATCGAAATAATTAACATCACAGACAAGTTGATTATTTGATTTGTAATATTCATTAATTGAAATATTAATCCATGATCCATTAATATTGTTTTTATTAGAAACTTGGCAATGAACAATTTTGCAAAGTACCATGAACAAAAAATACAAAATAAGTTTTTTCATAAGTTTTAAAATTATTTAATTGGCCAAAACCATATAGTTTTGGAGTCCATCATTTGGTTAAAATATGGTGCTCTTATACCAACACCATTCCATAAATCAATATGTCTTGCTTGACTTGTTCGATCTCCATCTTCTATAAACTCTTCGAAGAAGATAATTCCTGTTCTCCCTTTTAGTAGTGAAGCTATATCTTGAATCATACCATTATATATTTCGGGGTTTCCCAGAAAATTATCTTTTAATGATCTTGCCAAATTATAAGCACCTAAAACTTCACCTTTTTTTGTAAATGTTTGCCCACCAGGATTTGTGTAGTTTTTTGTTGGACTTAAGTTAACTCCTGACTTTATTAGTGCAATACTTAGTCGTATTGCGCATTGATTAAAATAAAGATTTTGAGAATAGGGACCTGGACTATAAGGCATCTTATAATTTCCTAATATAGTCGAAAAATTGGGGAATGCATTACCCGCCATATATGGTTTTCCCGTTTCTCCTCCTGGAGTACCCAAAGAACCAAAATCATTTCGAACAAGTGAATTAACCGTACTATAGGCATTTGATGTAGTTGATGAAATTGTTGTTACAGTTCCAAAAGTAAAATCTTTAATTGTTTTTTTCAATATAGGTGTCACAAGAACTGTACTCTTCACTTTAAACTTATAATTATTTTTATTTACATAATTAGCAAAAGTATTTGAAATATAAGCACAAGGGTCATAATTTTTATCATTTAAATATCGCTCCATTGCCATAGGGTCAATACTTGTTGTTGCCATCCATTCATCATTAGTTAGTCCATCGGCACCTTCTCCAGCACCTTTATGCATTTGACTTGTTATGAAACTCATATCAGGTTGACCTCCCCAACTTCCTAACCTATACCCACTAGGGTCGGTATATCGTATTGGATTATTCATACAATACGAATAACGGTTATAGTTCTGTGTATTGTCTGGTGCTTGTACTATAATATCAGGACTAAGCATGCGTTGCAAGAAGGGGTCGTATACACGTCCATTCATGTTTATAAGACCGAAGCCTGCCATAGTTTCATGACCTGTATATCCACGATCAAATCTTGGTTGAAGGTTATTGAGGCTTCCAGTGACATTAGTAATATCAACGGTACTTAAATCCCATGTTGTGGGGTTGCGAGGTCGTCCCCAAGCATCGTAACTATAATTGTTTTTTACAGCACCTGCTTGGTCGGTTATGGCAAGCCATGAACCTTGGCTATCGGTATGAACATACCAAAGGGCTTTTACTCCAGCACTGTCTTGGTAAACTGCCACATCGCCCGTAGGTGCTGTGATTATGGTTCGAGAATAATCCGTTTGAGGATTATTGGCAAAGTATCCAAATTCGCTACTTCCTATATATACTTTACTACTTTGGTATGTACCATTGTTTTTAACATCAACTCTAAAACGGTTTCCATCTACACCATAGGTAAAATCGTTTCGCACAATCGAATTGCCTATAATTTTATTTTCGATGTCGATTACTTTGTTTTCGATAGTATAGTGTGCCAAACTATTAATACTATAGTATGGTTTGGCAATATATGGTATACCACTTACACCAGTTACAGCAAAAGGATGACTTGAGTTATTATAACTATAAGTACCTGCTACCGATGTGGAATTTATGTTTCCATTGTCGAGAAACGAGTATGAGTGCGTATACCCTGATTTTCCATCTTGTATTAGGCGGTCTTTATTGTCATAAACAAAGCCTTCTGATAGATTGTTTTTTATATTACTACGCGATGTCATTTGCCCATGAGCATTATAAGTATACGACAAATGTAATACATTCGTTTGATTAGATGTTGTACCTGATCGAATTACTGTTGGTAAATGAACACTTGCATCATAATCGTACTGCGTTATTAGTCCATTCCCCATGGTACATTTAGTCCATTGGTTTAGGCTATTTACGGTATTCCCTTGCCAAATTATGGGTTTTACATTGTCATTAGCATTGTTTATTTGCATCAGGTTTCCAACGGCATCGTACAGATAATTAACTTTGAGCCCAGAAGGATAGCTTTGCGAAACGAGTCTGCCAGTACTTGTTTCATAATCGAAGGTATTTGTATAGGTAGCTAAAGTTCCTGTATTAATTTTTGCTCCTGAGGTTACAATCGATATGGGACGTAGAAGTGCATCGTAATCGTAGGTTTCCGATACTGGTACACCATTATTATCGGTTCGAGTGATTGATTTAAGCATTCCTTTTTTACCATCAGTTTCGTAGTAATCGTAGGTTTCCGATAATGGAAATTCAACGGTTCCTGTAGTTGCTCGGCTTTTCATTCGACCTTTTTCGTACGTATATTGTAGTGTTTGCGATTTATTGTCGGTTTGTGTTAATAATTCACCAAATCCATTATAGGTATATGATGTTGTTCCAGAATTAGGATCAATTAGTTTTGTTTGATTAAGCATTGGGTCGTCGTAATACAAATACGTTGTAGAACCACCAGTTGTAATAGTCTTAATTTTACCCGACCCCCAATAGGTATAATCGATGTTTCCTGTTGAAGCAGTTACGTTTGTTATATTTCCCATTGCATCGACCGTACTTGTTTTAAATGTACCCGAAGTGCTTAAGCCAGTTGTTTTATCGGTAATGGTAGTGCTAGCACCAGCATAGCTATATTCAATATTGGAACCTGGGCCAATAACGGTTTTAGCCCGCCCTAAATAGTCGTAGGTATAATTAGTGGTACCAGCAGGATTGATGGTTTGAGTGAGTTGCCCCAAATTATTGTAATTATTGGTTGTATTTATTGTTAATCCATTGAAACCAAATGTACTTTCGCCTATAAGTTGCCCCTTACAGTCGAATTGCTGTGTAACTGTATTTCCATTGGTTTCGGAACTGGTTGAAGTATATCCTTGTCCCGATGTATTCCAAGCAAGAATTGTTGTTTTTTTATTCCCATCGGGTAAATTTATAACCGATGTTACATTATTCCCACCTTCAGAGTAATCGTAATTAACACTAATACCATTTGCATCGGTTTGGCTAAGTACTGCTCCATCGCCATAACGGTAACTTGCCATTGTTGTATAATTTAAAGCATCGGTATTGGTAATTGCAAATCGACCAACGGCATCGTATTGGGTTTGACTTATTCTACTTACTGGGTCATTAATGCCTGTTGTTGTTGTTTTGGTAGGATTGCCATAGTTATCCCAACTATTAATAGTAGTAATAAGTGCTCCTTGCTGAATATTGCTGGAATTTAAACGCAAAGGTTTTAATGCATCGTAAGCAAATGTCTTTATGTTTACAGAAGCATTTCCATCTTTTGTTTGAGTGCTTTTTTGTATCGTTAATCGATTTACGTTATCCTGTACTGTTTCATACGTCAATTCGTTTTTTAACTGCCAGCCATCTGATGTACTTGTTGTAGTTTTTGTAGCTCGGCCTTTATCAAGATTAAAAATATCAATAGTTGTAGTTGTCGAATAATTTGTAAGTGCATCAGTTGAAATTTGCTCAGTAGGAATAGGTGCAAAACGTTTGGTGAGGATATTGCTCCCTTTTGCTATCATTGTAGTTGAACTGCTTGAAAGTAATGTGCCTGCACGACTTGTTGTTGATGCCGATGGATACATATAAATAAAACGATTATTCAAAGTATCGGAAATAGTAGGACTATATGTTGTGGTATTTACAGTATTTGTAAGTCCATCGGTGCTGATAAGAGTTAAGTAACCTAAAAATCCTTTACCATAGGGGTAGGTGAGTGCATCTTTAAAATCGTATGTAGTCCACACACTATCGGTACTGCACGACGGTTTCGATACTATGCAGTAAGGAACAAACATATTGCTTGTTATTATTCGAGCTTTTGTAGTATTAAATCCCGCTAAATTGATGAGAGGATCGGTTGGTTGTGGGCTAAAGGCAGTACGTTTGTACTTATATGAAATGGTCGATGAATTATTCATACCATCGGTGATGCGAGTAACTAAATGGTTTGCATTAAGTAATTTATTGAACGATAGTGTTCCATAAAAAGTATTTGACAAGCTTCCCCATAAAAGTACTTTGGGTTCAACTGTTTCGGTTAATCCAATTACTTTTTGAATTTCGGCAGTTTGAAGTATTAACGCCCCACCTCCTGTAAGAGTAATAGTACCAGGTACTTTATTAAAACTAACACCATTCGATAAAAAAGTATATACAGTATTTGTTGCCCTCCCGCCTACACTCATTATAATATCCGATTTTCCATCATTATTGAGATCTTCGATATATGTTGTAAAATATTTAGCACTATCGTTACACGTTTCGTTATGTTTAAATGGATAGCTTTTCAATATAGGTAGACTTCCACGAATAAAACCATAGCCGAATGAATAAAAAACATCCCAATCGCGTTGATTGCAAACAAGTAAATCGGTATAACCGTCTCCGTTAAAATCACCAGGATATACATCTGAGAAATTAGGTTGTGCAACTCGTGGATATGGACCTGCTTTGGTAATTGTATCGTGTCCAGCACTTAAATCTATTGTGTATGAATCTTCAAGCGATGGTGAGTTTTTAACAGGGAGTACAGCTAATTCATTATCATTTATTTTAAATTTTACTATTTGAAATGAAGGTAAACTATCATTACTTAAATTTAGTTTTGAATGGGTTAAAAGTTCTATTTGTCCATCACCATCAAAATCACCTGTTTTAATATCATCGATGTTAGTATATGCATTTAATGGATTATAAATAGAATTAATCCCCAAAGCGTTTTCTATGCGAATATTATTTGTACTGTAGGGAACTAACCTTGATGCAAAAAGTGAAGTAATTCTTTCAATATTTCCATCACCGTTAATATCAGAATACATATGTCGATATAAATAAGTTGTACTATCGATCATTACAATAGGCCCTAAAAAAGAATTTCCTATACTGATCTTTCTGTCAGGCATTTGAAGGGTTGGGTATTTTTTGTAATATTGTGTTAATTCTGTCCAAACTCCGTTTGAATTAAGAGAAAAACAACGAATATAGTCTGTCAATGAGTCAAAAGAAATTACTGATACTAACTTTGGTTTTATAACGTAATAATGGATAAACATTTCATCTTTCCCATCATTATTCCAATCAATTAAATCCAAATCCATTAAAGCATATTTGGTGCTAAATTCTGGAACAGAACTAAAATTTGAAGAGAGTGTGTTAATGCGATATGAATCGCCACCTAGAATTGAGCCCGATAGTTTTACTACATCTGTAATTCCATCACCATCGACATCGCCAGTATATACACGATTGGCTAAAGATGGCGAACCAAGTACGGTTGAATTTGTTTTTGTAAAATTTGATGTTTCTGTTATTGTATTTTGTCCCCAGTCAATAACCGTTGGATTGTAACTTACACCATCTGCTGTTAAACCAATAGTATTTAGCTTTGTAATATTTTCAGTAGGATCTTTAAAATAGGTGAATTGATATTCTTTTGATATTGCACCACCATTCAATACTTTTATAGACGATAAATAAATATTTTGATTAATATCAATTTCTTTGCCGTATGAAACAGGATTTGCATTTTTATCATCTCTGTTTGAGTATGAAAATAAAATCGTATTATATGGATTTAGATTATATGTACTATTACCTGTATATTCAATTTTTGACAAATGGTATTCGTATCCTAAATCATCGTTACCATAAGAATAGGAATATTTAATGTAGTTTCCTTCGGAATCTGTTATTTTGCTAATTACCCAAGTATCTAAACCTCCATCAAAGTATTCAGCTATGGTTCCATCAGCTCTTTTAACAATAAATCCATTAATTGGATTAAGTATTGTTGTATATGGATCATTTTCTAAAACATACTTATCACCTGAATCTAATAAGCGTTGTCCATCTAACTCATATTTTAAGGTATCAACATACATATGTCCAAAATATCCGTCTTTATACGTGTTTTTATGAACTCTTTGTATAGTTGAAATCCCCGACAAGTACCAACCAAAACCAAGTTCACCACTACTTCCTTGTCCTGTATAGTTGATGCTTAGCGATGGTTGCATACCATGTGAGCCGGGTGAAACCTGTATTGGAATGGAATAATTTACGGTACCTCCAGGAGTTACACTTAAGTTGCCCGAAATGCTTCCTGGTACGCACGTACTTTTGTTGAGTGTACGATTTCCTCCACCAACAGTCATAGTTGCTGAATAGCTTGATGCTGTTGGTATAATCTCATTATTAGTTTTAAACGTTAAAGTATAACCCGATGTATTGTTGATGGTTGTTGTTTCCGATGACTTACCAATTGTTATATTATCGCGAGTCGAGATTGTTTTGTTACTGCCACTCGGATAAAAACCCGATGTAGGAACTGTTCCAATAGTTATAGTTGATTGATTGTCGTAAGCCGTTTGTGCAAAAGTGCTTGATGCAAATAACAATAAACCGAGTATTAAATGGAGAATTGAAAATGGAGAATTGAAAAATATTCTGTTGGGTTTCAGTTCTGTCTTTGTTTTATATAGTTTCAACATAATCATTTAGTTTTTTATAATGGAATATGTTTTTGAAAGAGAACCCAATTGAATGGTCAAAATATATGTGCCTGCTGGTTGCGATTGCAGATTAATAGTATTTGTGCGAGCTAAGGGCGATAGGTTAAAAACCTGTTGACCTGTTGATGAATATACCGATATCGACGCCGTTTGTAGGGACGCATTGCCATGCGTCTCATTACCATAAATAGCATTCCCATGTATCTGAATGGTTTCATCTAATTGCACCAACAACAAACCATTGGTAGGATTTGGATAAATGGTTATGCGAACATTCGATATGGAATCGATATTTGGTTTCGAATATCCTTTGTTTGGAATAGAATCGTTAAGCGATGTTAGGGCTTGTAAGTCTGCCGAATCGAGTACATTGCTTTTGAGATTTGTTTGTAACCAGATTATAGATGCAGTTTTCCGATTACCATTGAGGTCATAGTCATAAACTGCACTAAATGCTTGCGAATAGGCTGCAATGCTCGATGCAAGGAATATGTATAGTATTATTAGTTTTTTCATTTGTTTGTCCGTTTTACGTTTTTTGTATATTTTGCATGTTTGGAGATGTTCAACCTTTCAAAAAGGTGGAACATCTTAACCCGATTTATTGTTTTTTCAATTTAGCCAAAGCCATTTCCAATGCGGTTATGCGTGCATCTTTTGCATCGAGCTGTTGTTTCAAGCTTTGCAGTTGAGCAATGATGATTGGAATAAAACCTTGATAGTCGACACCTAAAGTACCATCGGCAGCAGTATAAACCATTTCGGGATATACTTTTTGAAGGTCTTGAGCTAAGAATCCATAATGTTGTTTTTTATTTACTTCGGGAGTTTCTTCGGTAAGTGTTGTTTTTGCTGTACTACCGGTGTCGCTTACAGCAAGTTTTATTACCCCATCGGAAATTAATTCATTACGGGTTTTTAGGAAATATTTTTTAGCTTGTAGGCTATATATTCTATCAGATGAATCGAGCGTTGCTATATTCTTTTTTATTCTTTTGTCGGAACCCGTTACCGTTCCGGATGTTGTCCATAGTTCTCCATTAATTTTAACTTTACCAACAAAATAACCAGCATACTGCGCATTGTCGGTACTTGGTTGTACAGAACCAACAGAACCATAAATTGCCGTTCCAGCATTAGCTCCCGTTAAATTACCCCATATACCAATATTATAACCATTGGAACAGTTTCCTGCCTGACCAATTACGCCAAAAGCTTGACCCGATGCTTGTGCTGCAGCATTACAAGCCGAACCCCATATTGCTCGTAATGTTGCTCCATAACCTCCTGTTGTGCTCGAAAGTACAGAACCTAAGCCAGTAACATTTGTACTAAGTGTTGGTATGTTTAAAACGAGAATGCCACGATTCATATTTATATTTGCTGGCAGGATACTTACTGCCGAGTAATTATACCCCGTGGTATTTACACTTAGGGTCGATGCCGATGTTGCTAATCCTGCTCCAATTCCTACATTATTTCCACTAAAAACATTGATTTGTGCCATCCCTGCTAGACTTGCTAAAAAGAGTGATGCTGCTATTGCTATCTTTTTCATATTTATTTTGGTTTTTAAACTAAATGTTTTGATAAAATTTATTCTCGTTTTGTTGTTTACAATTAATACAATGAAGTGCGTTTAACTTGTGAATTTCGCTCACAAAAATATTTAATTATTTTAAAATCACAAATATTAATCCGCATTTAAATACATTAATACACTTATTGATAACAAAATCAGCAATTTACACAACAAAATAGATACATAATTTTGAAAATTTTTAAAGATATTTTCAAGATATAGATTAAACATGTACATTCGAAAAAAAATAACACAAGAATAAATTGTAACGCAGTTGAAAATAAAAACAATTGCACATTATATACTAAAAGCTGGTGTATTGCACTATGTTTTATTTGTATCGGGAATAGCAATTTTGTTTTGTGGCTTATTTATCATAGCAATGTACCAAGGTGGACGAATTATTGATGATAAAGCAATAGTTTCGTCACTTGAATCGGAAGTTAATTCTGCAATAGTTTATACACTAGCAACATGTAGCGATAGCACAGCAAAAAACGCAGAACTTAATCTTTTCGAAGATACACATTACAAAGTAAAAGTATCGTTTACGAACTGGAGATTATACCGAATACTTACTGCTGAAGCATCGTAAAACGAGTAAAAATATAAAAAAGCTATATTGCTTGGCATTACTCGTCCCGACTTTTTAACTACGGTACTTTATGTTACTAATTAACACACAATATATTTTCGGCAGCAGGGCGAACGGTAATCAAAAGGATATGTTATTTACAAAAAATGGAATTCGTCCAGAATATTCGGTTAACGAAAGTTTTATTGGCGATAATGTACCTTATGACAAAGTCCTTAAAAGTGAACAATAAATACCTGAACTTGCAAGCCAACACGTTGAGTCAATCTATTCAAGCCAACAAAACGATTCTATGATACGGGGAAGTCTTGACGACTTACAAGGTTCTGGAATCATTTCTAATTCATTTTCAAAAGAAACAAAGTATTATTCATCAAAACAAAAAATAATACTTTCATGTCGTCTTGTGTCGGGAAACAAAATTAAAAGATCAGATTCAATTATAGAAGTAAGCTCACAATGCAAGTTAAAAAACTGTATATCGATAGCCCCCTACATCGTAATTGATAAAGATGTAAGTGGTAATTTTCAAGCCTTTGCACGTAAAAGCATTATAGTAAATGAAAATGTAAAACTATCGTTTCCGAGCACATTAGTGCTGCTTGAAAAAGACAATACGTCCACTGAATATACCAACTGTTCTAATTCAATAATTAACAATACTCATTTTCTCGTTTTATTCTTTTCATAACCGATTTCATCGCATTCCTATGTGCGACAAAACATATAAATCCACCCAAACTAATGACTCCAAGAAGTATATATAACTCTTTATTATTTGTTGATTTTGGTTTTATTTAGGAAAATTTGATTGATTCAACGGCGTATGATATTCATTAATCATTTCACACCACCTTTCTGTTTTCCTATTTGAAACTTGATTGCTTCTTCCTCAATCTCAGTGTTTGTTTTTCTTCTTCCTTTTTGAATCCACTCAATAAGACTTTGCTTAGAAAAATAAAGACGTTTGCTACCCTCAGGCTTCATAAACGGAATTTCCTTTCGATGTGTCATTCCATAGATACACGATACCTTAAGGTCTAAAAGTTTGCTTGCTTGTTTAATCGTTAGGAGTTCCTCGCTTTCACAAGTAATGTCTGATTTTACGTGAATTAGTCCTTGCAAACATTTACGTACACTATCGACAATTAGCGATTTAAATTCTTCAACTGTTAATGAAATAAATACTTTGTTCTCCATCTTTTATTATTATTAAAGATACAGTACAAAATTAATTTACTTTAAACGAACTATTTTCCCAATTTACCACTTTGGGAAAGTTGGGAAAGTTGTGAAAGTAATTGTATGATTTCATTTTCAATATCACCATTTTTTAGTCTTGCATAATTCCTTCTAAATTCACTTGCGTCTTTAGATAGATTTAAACCTATTATTCTTTTATCTAAAACATCTTTATATACACTATCAGAAAAATATTTTAAGAGTTTATGATCTCTTAATACTTTTATCCATAAAGCTATAATTCCTTTATTTTTCCCTATATAGTAACCTTCGTTATCAATATATGGTTTATTTAATTTTGTAAGAATATTAAGGCAAGGTTCTGCATTTTGGGGATTTTTAAAAATATCTTCAAACGAAATATTTCTATTTTTTTTACTTTTGTGATTATAATTAAATTGTGGATTCACAATTCCTTCATTTTCCATTTGAGAAATTTCTTCCTTAGTAAAGATTACTGACATTAAAGCATACTCTAACTCTTTAATAGACAGAATACAATTTGATAATTGCAGCAAATAAAATTCATCTTCATGCACGTTTTCATAATAACGTAACTTTTGTTCTATTACAGATTTATCAGGGAATTTTATCTTTGATATTTTATCTCCATAATTTTTAAGCTTATGGATCAAATCATCGGTAGTTCTTAATTGACTATTTTCACTTATATCGGGCAAATAATTAAATACATATTCTATTACTGATTTAAAATCATCTATTTTATTTTGTGTTATCAAAGTCATGTCATATTCTAAAGTTAAAAGATTAAACGCATTCGATTTAATTTCATCAAACACATTAATTTTATTTTTAATATATTCTATTTTATTTTCTTTAGTTTGTATATTATCAATTTTATCAATTAGCTTATGTTTCAAAGAATTCATTTTTTGAATTAAATCAACATTAAAAGCAATACACATATTAGATATTTTCATGTTTCTTTGTTGTTTCTCTGAAAGCAGTATTCCAATTTCTTTTAATTCATTTGCATCATTTTTCCAGTTAATCTTACTACTAAATGGAAAAATAGCTTTTTCAAAATTTTGTTTATTTTTAAACACATGTTGTAATTCTTCAATGGTTTGACTTACTGTATTGTTAGAAATTTTCATGTTAATCAGATTTTAAAAATATGACTTAATCTACTAGTTCATTATATAGCTAAATACCTTAATTGTTTTATAATTTACAAATTAAAAACAATTAAAAATCTAGTAACTTCTTTTGATATTCTAATTTCGTATGATCCTCAAAACTATCCAAATAATTTTCAGTAGTCTTTTTATCTTTATGGCCTAAACTTTCACTTATAAATTCTATTGGAGCACCTGAACGTTTTAAGACTGTTGCAAAAGAATGCCGAGCGGAATATGTCGTTAATTTTATATCGATTTCAAGTTTAATACCAATCCTCACCATATATTTATTTATGGTTTTTGTTGCTTGTTTTATTTTTATATTACATCTTTCAGGTGTGTCAGTATTATTTATAAAGCCAAAAATAAAAACATCCGGTTTAATAGGTTTAGTCCCCCATTTTTTTATGATTTCTTTAATCTCGGGTAAAATTACAATTGAAATATTCTTTTGATTCGTTTTCGTTGACCTCGCCGTTTTTGTTCTAATAAATGTAAGGTTTGTTTTAGAGATATTTTTGTATTGTAATTTAGCTATATCAGTAATATTTGCACCATTACACAAATAACTAAATATCCACATATCGCGAGCCTTTTCTTCTGCTTTTGTTAATGGCTTATAATCAATAATTTTCTTTATCTCTTGAATTGTAATTGCCTTCTTTATATTCTGACCCGATGGAATTTGATATTTCCTTTTTCCAAATGGATAATAATCCCTATTTAAATCACCGTCTTCTATAGCAAGATTAATTATTGTTCTTAAATTTCTAATATATATTCCAATTGTCGTTAATGAATTATCATTTTGCAACATCCACTTTTCATATTTAAGCAACCATTCTGGTGTAATATCAGTTAGATCTAATTTTGATTTGCCAACAAATTTCTGTATTGATTTAAATGTCGTGTGATATCCTCCAGCAGAATTAAATCTATTTTCATTTTTTAATTTTTCCTCATAAGCTTGTAATCTTACAAAAACATCTTTTTGAATCGCACTTTTTTGATTAAATTTTCGCTCAAACTCACTAAAAGAAAACGGAACCAACTCTTTTATAACACTGATTGCTCTTTTTTCGATTTCATTAAAATAAATCTTTAAATCCTTTGCATCTTTTCTTGGATTTGATTGCAAAGTTCTCTCCCACTCTTCTAAAGTTAATGAAATCCCAATGGGAAAATACTTCTGTTCTCTCAAGTAGGTAATACGCAGTTTTACTGAAAATTTTCCATCTTTAAGAACTTTTCGTTTTTCTAATATAATTGCAGATGTAGCATTTGACATAATTCACTGATTAACTTAACATTAAAAACTAACCAAAAAACATTCTTGTTACATACAAATTACATACAAAATCGAAAATAAACAAGTAAAAAGTAAAAATAAAGAAAACTAAATATTCATAATCGATTGATTTTCAAAACAAATAAAAACAAACAAAAGAAAATAAAAAGAAAGAATACCGATTCATAATCATGAGGTCGGCGGATCGTGCCCGCCTCTCGCTAC
>Ga0302288_1000039_pt1 | contig 118390 bp, 95 predicted proteins | sample III_Fen_N1_1_FD_194549 | JGI IMG/M metagenome (GOLD analysis project Ga0302288, IMG submission 194549) | Peat permafrost microbial communities from Stordalen Mire near Abisko, Sweden - III_Fen_N1_1 | ecosystem: Environmental > Terrestrial > Soil > Wetlands > Permafrost | place: Sweden: Abisko... | reverse complement strand
ATCCAATATTTTGTGCGTTTTTCATACCCAAATATAAGAAATAAATACCATTCATGTAAATGATATTCAATTATATATGCTGTTTTATTTGACTATTTTCCCTTGCAACGGTCTCGGTATTGGTATAAACAAAAAAGCCAGCTAAAGATATTTTAAGCTGGCTCTTTTGTTTATAAACTGATATGTTATCCTGGCATTTCGGCGTACATAAGCTTTTTACCCATTAAAGCAAGCAAAGTTGCAATTAATAGAGTAACAGCTGTACTTACAAGTACGACAATTTTTATTGTCAATGTTTTGTCGCATAAACTAAAAAAGAGTGGAACCGCAAAAGACGTTATTAACATCAGTGTCCCTAAATAGATTTTCTTTCTCAGTGCTGATGGCGTCAGTTTTTTAAATCTAATTTTCGCATCGATAACTCCACTTATAAATGCTCCAAATACAGCAAGTGGCAATAGTATTCCCAAAAATCCTATAAAATTCAATATTTCGGCAGATTTAAACTTCGGAAAGAAAATACTAATCAACAAAAATTGAAATATAAATACAGCAATTGTTTGTGGAAAGTGGACAGCTATTGGATGTAAATCTAAATCGAGCAGTTGTCGACGTTTATGAGAAACTCGATCTTTGTAAGGTTCGAAAACTTTACTAGAAACACCACAGGCCGGACAAGTATCATGTTTGCCTGCTTCCATAATATATCCGCAGGGCTTACATCTAACCATTTCTTTCATTGAATATTGGTCTATTGATTTTAGATGAATAATAATGTAGTAAGAAGTATTGAACTAATTCCCAAAATTAACAATGTCGTTTTAATAAACAAGCTCATAATAGTATTTTTAAAAGGTTACAATTCTATTCTTTTATTGCTATCTAAGACGAGCTTTCAAATGAAACATTTCAATATTTATCGTTTTTTTGAGATATTTTAGAGTTAATCGTTACAAAGTTTGTTTCCTATTTTTTATATCTGTTGTTTAATAATTTTACAATATCTTGTGTAACATCTAGGCTTTTATCTGCAGTAATGATACTTACTGACGTTGCACTATTAAATATGATTTGATATTTAAATTCTTCATTATATAAATCCGTAACAAGTTTTACGCTATCGTACAATTGTTTTTGCATAGCTTGCTCGTCTTTACCCAGTTCTTCAGTTAATTTTTGATTTAATAATCCCAATTCTTGTTGACGTTGTTGTAAACTCATTTCTTGTTGTTGCATTTCAGCACGAGTGAGTAAATTCTTCTGAGCTTTTTCTTGATATTGGTAATAGTCAGTTTCCAATTGTTTCATCTTGCGAGAATAATCTCCTTCAAGACGACTTTGTTTGGTTTCAAGTTCTGATTTTAATTTATGATATAAAGCATATTTAAATAATACGGTGTCAGAATTTATATACGCAATTGGAAAGTTATGATTTACAGCAACTGGAGTTGACAGACTTGCTTGTTTGTCTGATTTACCACAGTTTGATTTTCCTTTAAAATGGAGTAAGAACAATAAAGCAACTGCAAACACCAAAATTACATTAAGTCCAATAATTAGTTTTTCTTTCATGATTTCTATAGATTTATGTTAATTTCTTTTTTTTGTAAAAAAATCTTTTAATAACTGTCCACATTCAAGTTCCATAATGCCACCTTGAATTTTTGTTTTCGGATGAAGAATCGTTTCCGAAATTTTCCCAATACCTCGTTTTTGATCGTAGGCTCCAAAAACAATTCGGCCAACTTGACTCCAGTAGGTTGCACCCGCACACATAACACAAGGCTCAAGTGTAACATAAAGAGTGCATTCTTCTAGATGTTTACCACCTAACGTTGATGTTGCCACTGTTATTGCCTGCATTTCGGCATGAGCAGTGGGATCGTTAAGCGTTTCTGTTAAATTATGAGCACGAGCAACAATTTGATTTTTACAAACAATAACTGCACCAACGGGAACTTCGTATTTATCGAATGCCAATTCAGCCTGACGAAGAGCCATCTTCATAAAATATTCGTCGGAATAAGGTGCAAGTTCGCTCATCCTATTTTTCTTTTTTGTCAATTTTTAAGGAAAGCTCGTCAAGTTGAAGTTGCGATATTTCTGTTGGACATTCTGCCATCAAGTCTTTAGCTGCATTGTTTTTGGGGAATGCAATCACGTCACGAATCGAATCGCAGCCATTCATAATAGATACAAATCTATCGAATCCAAATGCTACACCGCCATGTGGTGGTGCTCCAAATTTGAATGCTCCCATTAAGAAGCCAAATTGATGTTCAGCATCTTCTTGCGAGAATCCTAATAAAGAAAACATCTTAGCTTGCAATTCCGAATTGTGAATACGAATTGATCCTCCACCAATTTCAGTTCCATTTACAACAAAGTCGTATGCATTGGCTCTCACATCTTTTGGATTACTCTCAAGTAAATGAATATCTTCTGGTTTTGGAGATGTGAATGGATGATGTTTTGCATACAATCGTTGCGTTTCTTCATCCCATTCGAATAATGGAAAATCGACTACCCAAAGTGGTGCAAAGATATTTTTATCACGGAATCCCAATCTACCTCCAACTTCTAAACGAAGTTCACACAATGCATTTAAAGTAACTGATTCGCTTCCAGAAAGAATAAGTAAAAGATCTCCATTTTTCGCTCCAAAGATGTCTCCAATTTTAATTAATTCATCTGCGTTAAAGAATTTGTCGATAGATGATTTAACGGTACCGTCATCATTAAATTTCACATAAATCAAACCTTTTGCACCTATCTGTGGACGTTTAACCCATTCGGTAAGTTCATCAAGTTCTTTGCGAGTATAATTTGCACATTTTTCAGCTAAAATTCCACCAACATATTCGGCTTCGTCAAGCACTTTAAAGTCTTTCCCTTTTACGAGATTCGTGATTTCTTTTATTGTCATTCCAAAGCGAATATCAGGTTTATCACAACCATAATTTTTCATTGCCTCGGCATATGTCATTTGTGGAAAAACATCTGGGAAGTCTATATTTTTGACATTTTTGAAAATGAATTTTGCTAAACCTTCAAATGTATCGATAATATCCTTTTGTTCAACAAACGACATTTCGCAATCAATTTGTGTAAACTCAGGTTGACGATCCGAACGGAGATCTTCGTCTCTAAAACATTTGACAATTTGAAAATAGCGATCACAACCTCCAACCATCAATAATTGTTTGAAAAGTTGTGGCGATTGAGGTAATGCATAAAACTGTCCTGGCCACACACGTGATGGAACGACAAAATCGCGTGCTCCTTCGGGTGTTGATCCGATAAGAACCGGCGTTTCTACCTCCATAAATCCTTTTGAATCAAGGTAGTTACGAACAGCTAATGATATTTTATGCCGAGTTTCGAGATTTTTGCGAATAGGATTTCTTCTAATATCAAGGTACCGATATTTCATTCGAAGTTCTTCACCTCCGTCGGTTTCGTCTTCAATGGTGAATGGAGGAATATCCGATTTGTTTAATATTGTGATTTTTTCGGTTTTAATTTCAATATCACCAGTTGGTATGTTTTTGTTTTTACTACTTCTTTCGATAACCGTTCCGGAAATTTGAATTACAAATTCGCGACCTAAACCATTCATCGTTTCGAACACTATTTTGTCAATACTTTCATCAGAAGTGATTTGGGTAATTCCGTAACGATCACGAAGATCAACGAAAGTCATTCCACCCATTTTTCTGATTTTTTGAACCCAACCGCTAAGGGTTACCGAATTGTTTATGTCGCCAATGCGAAGCTCTCCACAAGTATGTGATCTGTACATGATTTTAAATCTTTGTTTTGTTGCAAATGTATTAAATAATCTTATCCTTTAATCAGCCTAAATGAGTCAATAATTGAAATATTCTTAACCAAAATTATTCAGTCGGTTTTTCAATCAATTTCATTAATTCTCCAAGTTTCGGTGTTAAAATAATTTCACAACGACGATTTCTTGCTCTGCCTTCTGGTGTTTTATTCGAATCAATCGGAGAATATTGACCTCGTCCAGCTAATGTTACTCTGCGAGCATCAATACTGTCGTTTTCAAGCAATATTGTTGTAATTGCTAATGCTCTTTCAGTACTCAGTTTCCAGTTAACTTTTGCTGTTCCAGTATTATCAGTGTGACCTTCGATCAAAATATTTATATCTGAATTTTTTTCAAGAACATCACTTAATTTTTTTATCGCTTCAGTACCTTTTGAACTAACTTTATATTTTCCAACTTCAAACATAAGTTTTTCATCGAGTGAAACATAAATTTTACCATCTCTTTGTACCACGGTTAATCCATTTCCTTCAAAACCTGTTAAAGCATTAGATATTTTCTCTTTTAGAATATTGGCTATTGAATCCTTTGATTTAAGACTTGATTGAAGTGATTTTACTTTTTCGTTTTTTCGTGTCATTTCATCACTCAAATCTTCATTTTGAGTTGTAAGTTCATCAATTTCGTTTCTCAGGTTTAGAGTTAAATTTATTATTGAATCTTTACTGAGAGTTGATAAATCTAGAGTCTTTTGTATATCTACATATTTACTAATTAGCAAAATATTATCGTTATACAATTGATGAACTAATTTATCGAGCGAATCTATTTGACATTGCAAGTTTGAGTTTTGTGCTATCGATTCCTTATACTTTTTCGTAGACACACAAGAAGCAAAAACGATTATACTAATAACGGTAAAAACAATATTCTTTTTAAACATATATCCTAAAACATTAAAACAGTACAAATGTAATCAAAAACAAAATACGGGGTCTTATTAAAATAAGAAAGGAGGTACAATGACCTCCTTTCAACATTTTATTGATTTGTACGATTATTGTACGATTGATTTGAAGGTTGCATCATCATAGAATTTCACAAATTCGATATCTTTTTTAGCTTTAGCAGCTAATTTACCATCTTTCATTACTGCAGTTCTAAGGTTTGTGAACAATAAATCAGTGTTTGATGTTCTAGCGCCGATAATTGCTTTTAAGTAGAAACCTAGAGGATCAGTTTGATCTTCAGAAGCTGTAATTGCATTTAAAGCACCATTTACATCGCCATTTAATAATTTAGCAAGAGCTGCATTAAAGCTTGCTGTAGAACCATAAAGATCAACAGCTTCTTGGTATTTACCTTCTTTAATTTTGATTGCACCTTGGTTAGCACCAACTTCTTTTCCTGCACCAGCAGCTAAGTCAAAATATTCAACAGCTTTTTTGTCATCACCTTTTACTTGATACATAGCTCCGATATTATTTTTAACCATTTTTTGTCCGCTTGATAATTCATCAGCTTTTAAGAAACTAGTTAAAGCAGCATCATAATTTTTTTGACCAGCTTGAGCAATACCTAAGTTGTTATAAGCACGCCATTCTTGTGGGAAGTTTTTAATTGTGTTGTTCAATATTTTTGTTTGAACAGCTAAATCTGCAGTTAATGAAGCTGCTTTTAAATATTCTTCAACATCTAATTTTACTGTATCAACTTGACCTAAAGCTAAAAGTAAAGAATCAGATTTTCCTAATTTATCTACGTTGAAAATCATTTTTGAACGACGTAATTCAGGAAGAATATCTTTTGCAATTTTTTTGTATGCTTTAGCTATATTTTTAATTTCTTTTTCACGAACAACAGGATCTGAATTCATGTCAAGAATACGAATAATCATTTCTTTGTCTTCTAATGAAGATTTTGCCATAAGAGCTTTGAAACCATCCCAGTCTTCTGATTTACCAACTGCGTTAATTGTAGCTTTCGAAGCTTTTGCGTTTTTCTTATTTGATTCTTGAACGAATTTTTGAGCAGAAGTTCCACGATCGTTAGATAGAACTTGATTTAATTGCTCTGGTCCATCAGGCGAAGCATAAGCATTGATGTCGATACTTGCGATTTGTTTATTTTTATCAGCATTAACTGAATCTAAATATTTAGCAGTATTTTTAATTTCAGCTTTTTTAGTTTCTTCAGTTCTTACTTTAGCTTGATTGATTAAGAATTTAATTGCAGCTTCGCGCGATTCAGGCGTTTTGTATTTAAATTGATCAATTGCTTTTATCGTTTTTGCATCAGCATGAACTAATTTAGCCGTAGCAACAACTCCAGTAGCTAATTTAACTTCAGGTAAATCGATTGATTTTGTTTTTACCGTAGCTTTTGTTCTTAAAACTAGTTCAGATTTAGCCATTTCATCTGAGTAAGGTAACTTACTTGTATAAGAGAAACTACCACCCGAAACGTAACTAATAATTGTACCATTAGCTTCAACACCTTCACCTTGTAATGTTTGAACTTTGTAAGCCTTTTCGCCACCGTCGTATTTCAATACTGGGATTAAAGTCATTACAGCTTTTTTGTTGAAGAAGTTTGCAGGAAAAGATCCTTTAATAGTTACTAAAACACTGTCTCCTTGCATTTCCAAAGGATTCGGTGTAGCAGTATAAGTAACTTGGTTTGCTTTCTTGAGCATGGTGCTAAGACCGTTACAACTTGCTAAAAACAAGGCTACAGCACCATATACTGCAAGTTTAGTGAAACGTAAGTTATTCATTTTCATAATGCTAATGATTAAATTTAATTTTGTCTTTGTTAATTAACTTTGTTACAAATATATAAATGTTTTTAATAAACAAGCAGGAAATTAGGAAAAATCAACGTTTACAACGTTTTTTTTAATTATTTTGCTGAAAATTTGAACATTATTTTTGTTCATTATAATTGACGAAATGAATAAAGAATTAGAAAAATATTGTGATCAACATTCAAGTAAGGAACTTTCTCTTTTACAAGAATTAACAAGACAAACATTTGTAAATATATTGAATCCAAGAATGTTATCAGGTCATAGTCAAGGGTTGTTCTTGCAGTTGATTGTCGCAATGATCCGTCCTAAAAGGGTTTTGGAAATAGGAACCTATACTGGATATTCAGCTTTGTGTCTTGCCAAAAATCTAGATGAAAATTCCTTATTACACACCATTGAGATTAATGATGAAGTGGCAGCTTTTGCACAAAAATTCTTTAAGAAATCGGAATTTTGCAGTAAAATTCTTTCTCATGTAGGTGATGCTGTTGAAATAATTGCTCAATTTAATGAAATGTTCCAGCTTGTTTTTATGGATGGCAATAAACGCGATTATGTGAAATATTATAACTGTATTTTCGACAAAGTTGAGTCTGGTGGATTTATAATTGCTGATAATGTGCTTTGGGATGGCCATGTCTTAGATGAAAATAAACTTTTAAATGATGCTCAAACCAAAGGTATATCGGAATTTAATGAAATGATTCGAAATGATGAAAGAGTTGAAAAACTGATGTTACCTTTGCGTGATGGTTTACTTGTTATAAGAAAGATATAATTATGGCTAAAATTAGAATAACTAAAGAATTTTCGTTCGATATGGCTCATGCTCTATTGAATTATGATGGACTTTGCCGCAATGTTCATGGACATACCTATAAACTGGCGGTAACATTAATTGGAAGTCCAATTGAGATTCAAAACGATCCTAAACTTGGAATGGTAATTGATTTTAGTGATTTAAAAACCATAGTTAAACAACCAATCGTTGATGTTTTTGATCACGCTATCGTTTTAAAAGAAGGACATAAAGCAATTCCTTCAATGCTTGAATTGAATGATTTTGGAAAAACTATCGTTTTACCTTTTCAACCAACTTGCGAAAATTTGGTAATTCATTTTGTTGGAATGATAAATGACAAACTTCCTAAAGGAGTTACATTATACTCATTGAGATTGCATGAAACGCCAACGTCATATGCCGAATGGTTTAGTGTTGATAATGAATCTTAGCAAAGAATCATTTTTATAGCTGCTAGGATCATAACACCACCGAATACTTTTTTAAGGATTTTGTCTGGTGTAATTATTGCTATTTTTGATCCGAAATATGCTCCTATAACAAAGGTTGCTACGATTATTAAAGCATAATAATAGTTAATTAAACCAGCTTTATGATAATTCATAACGGCAAAAATTCCGACAGGTAGAAGTAGAATAGCGAGACTAGTACCTTGTGCTTCGCGCTGTGTCAGTCCAAGAAAAAAGACTAAGGCAGGAACAATTAATATACCACCACCAACTCCAAAGGCACCGCTTAACATTCCTGATAAGAGTCCAATTGCAACTAAAATTACTATTTGAACAATTGACATTTTTATAATATTAAGGTTAATAAAACTTAATTATCTTTGTCGAGTGCAAATATATTCCATTTCTGATAAATGTATTTTTAATTTTTCGTAACATTAACAAATAAAGGCTTTTTATCATTATAATGCATTCATAGTTTTTGTGTAAAAATGAGTTTATTGATTGAATAATTATATTTGAAATTTTCAATATTGTTTTGAATAAAACGAACTCATTATCAATTTGCTATTTCTTTATATATTTGTGGTGTAAAATGTTTCATTAAAAAAACAATGGCAAAGAAAATAAAGACTAAGGTTCCTGCAAAATCAAAACCGCTTGTTGAGAAAGGAAAATCAGGTCGCAAACATGCCATTACTACCATGCTTAATGATGTTGAATTCGATGCGTATAATCGTTATTGCAAGCAGTTTAAGGTAAAAAACAAATCAAAAATGATGCGCGATATGGTTTTATCGTCAATGTCGAAAGATTTTGGTCAAAACTATCCGACACTCTTTGATAAACAAGAACTTGCCGATTTAGTTATAGAACGCAGATAAAATCCCCCAAATGTTAGATTGGAATAAACTTTTATCAGAAAAACGACTTGGTCTCGAAGATGAAATCATAGAACGCTCAAGTATTGCACGTTCTCAATTTCAGCGAGATTACGATCGCATAATTTTTTCATCACCGTTTCGTCGCCTGCAAAATAAAACACAAGTATTTCCACTTCCTGGAAGTGTGTTTGTACATAATCGTTTGACACACAGCCTTGAAGTTGCATCAGTTGGTCGTTCATTAGGAAATATTGTTGCTATTGGTTTGCGTCAACGAAATGCAATAGAACAAACAGAATTACTCGACGATTTAGGAGCAATTGTTTCATCAGCTTGTTTGGCTCACGATTTAGGAAATCCACCATTTGGACATTCTGGTGAAAAAGCTATTTCGAAATATTTTATTGAAAATAATACAATAGAATTTCGCAGTTATTTGTCAGATGATCAATATTTAGATTTAATAAATTTTGAAGGTAATGCAAATGCGTTACGTTTATTAGCGCATCAATTTACGGGACGTCGCAAGGGAGGATTTGGTTTAACCTATTCGAGTATTGCTACCTTAATGAAATATCCATGCACATCGCCAGTTTTGGGAACAAATCGTTCACCTTACAAAAAATATGGTGTGTTTCAAACTGAGAAAAATATTCTACAACAAGTAATGGATGAGTTAGGTATTCCAAAAATATCGAGTACCGATGATATTTTTGGACGTCATCCGCTTGTTTTTATGGTAGAAGCTGCTGATGATATTTGCTATCAAATAGTTGATATTGAAGATGCTCATAGATTAAACATTCTCACTACAGCAAAAACGCGAGAATTGATGCTAGCTTTTTTTGATCCCTTAAAAGATAAAGCACAACTTGAAAGTGTGGCTAAACTTCTGGCAAGTGTTGATGATGAAAATGAGCAAATTACTATTCTTCGATCGAGAGTTATTAATAAATTGATTGAAGAATGTACCAAAGTTTTTTGGACGAAATATGACGATATAATGAACTGCCAATATCATTCAAACTTAATTGATGATATTGACGAAACGTACAAAATTGCTATTGAGGAAGTTAAGAAAGTTGCTATTTCAAAAATATATAATGCACGTTCGGTAATTGAAATTCAAATTGCGGGACACAAAATTCTTGGCGAATTACTGTCTGAATTTGTACAAGCGGTAATGAAAAACGATTCGCTTTACACCTCGCAATTACTTCAATTACTTCCTATTCAGCTCGTTTGTAAAACGAATGATCCGTTCGAACAAATCATGTCGGTTGTCGATTTTATATCTGGTATGACCGATATTTATGCTCTTGAATTATATCGTAAGATTAAAGGAATCTCGTTTTCGGTAATACATTAGAAATATGCAAACATTTTTTAACGAATATTGGCCAGTAATATATAGTTCAACAGCAGTTTATCTATTTATTATAATCGCAATTCGCTTATTTGGGAAAAAGGAATTTGCACAACTTTCTGTTGTGGATTTGGTTTTTGTTTTGCTCATCAGTAATGCCGTGCAAAATGCTATGGTTGGTCCAAATACAACTTTAAGTGGTGGAATTATTGCTGCAACTACTTTATTTATTGTTAATTATCTTTTTAAATATTTGCTATATAAATTCCCAAAACTTCAAGGTTTAATTGCAGGTGAACCAAAGATTTTGATTTACAAAGGACGTGTTCACGAAGGGAATATTGCAAAAGCAAGGATTTCGATAAATGAACTGCTTGAAACGGTTCGCGAGCACGGTTGTTCTTCAATTCATGATGTTAATCTTGCAATGCTTGAAACTGATGGTAATATCAGTGTTTTATCAAACGATTTTAATCAACGAACAACTCATGTTCGTAAAAAAACAGGAAAACATCTTAAACAAGATTCTAATTAAATGGGAATGAAAGGATTACTAACGATTGGATTATTAATTTTATCGAATGCATTTATGACTTTGGCTTGGTACGGCCATTTGAAGTTTAGTGAAATGAAGTTTTTTAATAAACTTGGACTCTTTTCAATTATTCTCATTAGCTGGGGAATTGCATTGTTTGAATATTGTTTTCAAGTTCCAGCAAATAGAATCGGGTTTAATCAGCATGGTGGACCATTTTCATTGGTTCAATTAAAGGTTATTCAAGAAGTTATAACACTGCTTGTTTTTACAGTTTTCACCGTTGTTGTTTTTAAAACTGAAACCTTAAAATTTAATCATGTTATAGGTTTTGCATTTCTTATTTTAGCGGTTTATTTTATCTTTAAAAAGTAGGTGAATTACTTATAATCATATAAAGATATTTAGGAATTTGAATACATGGAATTTGTGCATACTACCTGTTTATTTTAAATCAAAATCGATAAATTAAAATATCCCCTAATACGTAATAGTAAAGTCTTTTTTCCTTAATACTTTTGCGGCATATTTAATAAAGGCAATGAACGTTTTTTTTCTACCAAAAATTTCAAAATCACTACAATACCTCTATAGTATTGTAATTGTCGGATTTGTTTCGATAATTTGTCATTTTTGCTTGTCATTCCTTGATTATAGGATCGTTGCGCTTATTTTGTTACTTGCTGTTTCGATAATTGCTTCATTATTTGATATTTTACCAGTATTACTAGCTGCTGCTCTCAGTGCTTTGACATGGGATTATTTTTTTATCCCCCCCTATTACCGTTTGCAAGTTGCAAGCACCGAAGATATTGTGTTGATATTGATGTATTTTGTCATAGCACTGGTTAATGGTGTTTTAACATACCGAATTAGAAAATATGAAAAAGAACTTGTGCTAAAAGAAGAAAAAGCAAAAACGATAAAATTGTATAATACATTGCTTAATTCATTGTCGCATGAGTTACGGACACCAATTGCAACTATTTTGGGAGCTTCTGACAATTTACTATCGCAAGGGGAAAAGTTACAAGAAGATCAAAAAATTGAGCTTTTTACCGAAATTTCAAAGGCATCACTTCGATTAAACCATCAGGTTGAGAATCTTTTAAATATGTCACGATTGGAGTCTGGAATTATTCTTCCACATTACGATTGGTGTGATATTAATGAGTTGGTTTATAGTGTTGTGAGTCAATTCGAAGAGACTAAAATAGAACAGAAGATTGTTGTGAAAATTGATCCTCAAATACCATTCTTTAAACTCGATAAAGGCATGTTGGAACAAATTATTTATAATCTATTAAATAATGCTTGTTTATATACACCAGCCAATAGCCTCATTAGAGTTGATGCTGAATGTCAGTCAGATGCTTTACAATTTATTATTGAAGATAATGGATTTGGATTTCCACCCGATGAAATTTCAGCTGTGTTTGGAAAATTTTATAGATTAAAAAATACGAAGACAGGTGGAACCGGTTTGGGCTTATCTATTATCAAAGGATATGTAGAAGCTATGAACGGAACAGTACTTTTGGAAAATGTTGACACTCATGGTGCTCGATTTACGATAAATATTCCTGCTGAAACATCATATTTGAATCATTTAAAAAATGAATAGAGCAGAGATTTTAATTATCGACGATGAACATCCAATTAGGAAATTATTGGAAATTACATTGCAAAGCAACGATTACTCTGTACGTCAGGCTGCAACGGCAAAAGAAGGTGTTTTGATGGTTGCCAATCATCCTCCCGATATGGTAATTCTTGATTTAGGATTACCTGATGAAGATGGCCATTCTGTTTTGAAAAAATTGCGTGAATGGTATGTAAAACCAATTATGATTCTTTCTGTTCAAAGTAGTGAAGAAGATATTGTTAAAGCACTCGACAACGGTGCGAACGATTATTTAGTAAAACCATTTAGAACAGGTGAATTGCTAGCCCGAATTCGTTCACTCTTGAGAATTAAAAATTCAACAGATGAGAGCACGTCAATTGTTGAGTGTAATAATCTCCATATTGATTTTTCAACTCGAATTGTAAAACGAAGCAATGAAATAATAAAATTAACACCAACAGAATATTCTTTGCTCATTTTGTTTGTTAAAAACGAAGGTAAAGTTTTAACACATCATTTCATTCTCCACGAGATTTGGGGACCTGGTTATATGAGCGAATCGCAATATTTACGCGTATTTATTGCACAATTACGGAAGAAAATAGAAAAAGACCCAAATCGTCCAGAAATGATTCAAACAGAATCGGGAGTTGGATATCGATTTGCATTTAATGAATAAATAGTACAAACAAAAACGTTTATGGAAGCATCAAAACATGGAATTAACAAAGTCACAACCGCATCATTATTGATTGCGTTAGGAATTATTTATGGAGATATTGGAACAAGTCCACTTTATGCGTTACGAGCCGTTGTTGGTGAACGACCAATTAGCGAAATGCTAGTTTTTGGTGGTATTTCTTGTATTTTTTGGACTTTGGTTTTTCAAACAACGGTAAAATATGTATTGCTTACTTTGCGTGCAGATAATCAGGGTGAAGGCGGCGTATTTTCATTGTATGCATTAATTCGTCGTTATGGAAAATATCTCGTTGTTCCCACAATTTTAGGTGCAACCACTCTGTTAGCCGATGGAATGATAACTCCTCCTATTTCTGTTTCATCAGCAGTTGAAGGTTTGAATTCTGTTCATGGATTAGAAAATCTTATCGTTCCAGGAAATGGTTTAACAATTGGAATTGTTGCAATTATTATTTCAATATTGTTTTTCTTTCAGCGATTTGGTACTCAAAATGTTGGAAAAGCTTTCGGGCCAGTTATGACTATTTGGTTCTCTATGTTATTTGTGATTGGCACCTATTGGATTTTTCATTATCCAGAAGTTTTAAAGTCACTTAATCCATATTACGCATATCAACTTCTAGCTAAATATCCGCAAGGCTTTTGGTTATTAGGTTCTGTCTTTTTATGTACAACGGGAGCTGAAGCTTTATATTCCGATCTTGGACATTGTGGAATAAAGAATATTCGAATCACTTGGATATTTGTTAAAACCTGTCTTGTCCTAAATTATATGGGACAAGTAGCCTTTATTATGCATGTAAAAGCACCAACGTTACACGGAGTAAATCCATTTTTCGATATGTTTCCACATTGGTTTCTTTTACCAAGTATTATAATTGCAACAGCGGCAGCCATTATTGCTTCGCAAGCATTAATTAGTGGTTCATTTACGCTTATATCTGAAGCCGTCAATCTTAACTTTTGGCCTCGTGTAAAAGTTCGCCAACCCACCGATTTTAAAGGACAAATTTACATCCCAAGTATAAATACAATACTATGGTTTGGTTGTATTTCTATTCTTTTCTATTTTCAAACATCAACTAGAATGGAGTCGGCTTATGGCTTTTTTATTACCATTGCCATGTTAATGACAACATACTTGTTGGGCTTTTTCCTGCTATATAAAATGAAATGGAATAAGTTTTTAGTATATGGTGTTTTAGCCATTTTTGCAACAATTGAATTATCGTTTTTTGTTGCCAATGTTGTAAAATTGAAAGAAAGTTGGTCTGTTCTTTTCGTTGCAATGACAATTTTCTTAACCATGTATGTTTGGTACTACGCCCGTAAAACAAATAACCGTTTTATGCATTTTATTGAAATAGGTCGCTTTGTTCCAATGCTTAAGGAGTTATGTGAAGATCAGTCTATTCCAAAATTTTCAACACACTTAATCTATCTTTCAAAAGCTAATAACAAGGCACAAATTGAAGATAAGATTATGAAATCGATATTCTCTAAAAAGCCGAAACGTGCCGATGTTTATTGGTTCCTTCATATAAACAGAACCGAAGAACCTTTTACAATGACTTATGATGTTACAGAATTAGTAACTGATAGAGTTATAAAGGTTAATCTTAATGTTGGATTCCGCATTCAACCTAAGACTGAACTATATTTCAAAAATATCATTAAAGAATTAATTGAAAGTAAAGAGTTAAATTTGCATATTCTTGCAGATGGTTCATCGAAATATAACTCAGAACCTGACTTTAAATTTGTTTTGGTTGAGAAATATTTCTCGGTTGAGAATGAATTACCTATTCGTGATATGTTATTGATAAAATCATTCTTCTTCCTTAAATATTTAGGGATGAGCGATATTAAAGCTTTTGGACTTGATAAAAGTGATGTTGTCATTGAACTTATTCCTTTAGTTTACCAAGCACCTCTAAATGTTGAATTAACACGAGTATAACATCGCATTAAATATTTTTCATAAAATGGCTCTTTGAGATTTAATAAATCCTGAGAGCCATTTTTGTTTTTAACCCATAGGGGAAATGGTATATTCCGACAGTAACAATGTTCAATCTTTATAAAATCTTTACATCTGTCCATATTCCTTTTACACTATCCTTATGTTTTCGACAATAACTTTGTAAAAGTAGAAATTTGTTTAAAGGGATACATTATATGGAGAATAAACACAATGTAAACAAAGTAACCACAGCATCGCTTCTTATCGCTTTAGGTATTATTTATGGTGATATAGGAACAAGTCCATTGTATGCCTTAAGAGCTGTTGTTGGTGAACGACCAATTAGTGAGATTTTAGTTTATGGTGGTGTTTCTGCTATTTTTTGGACGCTGTTTTTTCAAACCACGGTAAAATATGTTTTCTTTACGCTTAAAGCTGATAATCAGGGTGAAGGTGGCGTTTTCTCATTGTACGCATTAATTCGACGTTATGGAAAATATTTAGTGATACCAACGATTTTAGGAGCTACAACTCTACTTGCCGATGGAATTATAACTCCCCCAATTTCGGTAGCTTCAGCAATCGAAGGCTTAAATTCCGTTCATGGTTTAGAACATATCATTGTACCGGGAAATGGATTAACAATAGGAATTGTCGTACTAATTATGTCGGCACTTTTCTTTTTTCAGCGTTATGGTACACAGTCAATAGGCAAAGCATTTGGACCAATTATGACAGTTTGGTTTAGTATGCTTTTGGTTTTTGGAATCTATGAAATGACTCATTTCCCCAATGTATTAAAAGCTCTTAATCCCTACTATGCCTACGAATTATTAGCTCGTTATCCTCATGGCTTTTGGCTGTTAGGTGCTGTATTTTTGTGTACAACTGGAGCAGAAGCTTTATATTCGGATTTGGGACACTGTGGCGTAAAAAATATTCGAATAACTTGGATGTTTGTAAAGGCAAGTTTAGTTGCCAGTTATTTAGGACAAGCAGCATATATTATGCATTTAGGAAAACCGACACTCGAGGGAGGCAATCCTTTTTTCGATATGCTCCCACATTGGTTTTTACTTCCAGCAATTATTATTGCTACTTTTGCTACCATTATTGCATCGCAAGCACTTATCAGTGGTTCGTTTACTCTTATTAGTGAGGCAATGAACCTAAACTTTTGGCCTCGTGTAAAGGTTCGTCAACCTTCAGACATTAAAGGTCAGATTTTTATTCCCAGTGTAAATAATATTCTGTGGTTTGGTTGTGTGTTGATGATTCTGTATTTCAAAACGTCGTCGTCGATGGAGGCGGCTTATGGATTTTCAATTACGATTGCCATGTTGATGACTACCTATTTACTTGGATTCTTCTTGTTATATAAAAAGAAATGGAATAAATTCTTGGTTTACGGAATCCTAGCTATTTTCTTAATTATCGAAATATCATTTTTCATTGCCAATGTAGCCAAGATTAAAGAACGATGGATGTTCTTATTTTTCGAACTCTTTATCTTTATGACAATGTATGTATGGTATTATGCTCGCAAAACCAACAATCGTTTTATGCACTTTGTTGAAATTGGAAAGTATACTGCATTGATGAAAGAATTGAGCGTTGACTTGGCAATTCCAAAATATTCAACGCATCTGATTTATCTTTCTAAAGCCAATAACAAGGCTCAAATTGAAGAGAAAATTATAAAATCGATATTTGCTAAAAAACCAAAACGAGCTGATGTCTATTGGTTCTTGCATATAAATCGTACTGAAGAACCTTATACAATGACCTATGATGTTGCTGAATTGGTCGAAGATAGAGTTATAAAAGTTAACATAAATGTTGGATTTCGTATTCAACCAAAGACAGAACTTTATTTCAAAAGAATAATCAAAGAATTAATTGACAATAGAGAATTGAATTTACATATTCTCGACGATGGTTCGACAAAATATAACACCGAATCGGACTTTAAATTCATTATGGTTGAGAAATATTTCTCAGTCGAAAATGAGTTGCCTATGCGTGATATGTTCCTATTGAAATCGTTCTTCTATCTCAAATATCTTGGATTAAGCGATACAAAAGCATTTGGATTGGATAAAAGTGATGTCGAAATCGAACACATTCCATTAGTTTATCAAGCAGCTCAAAATACTGAATTAACGAGATTAAAAGGATAGAAATTCTCATAATAAACCTCTGGTAAAAACAAAGAGAGGCTGTTTAAATTAATTTAAACAACCTCTCTCAAATTAATTGCGGGCTTATTCTACAATTACTTTTTTCGTTTCAAAAAAATTACTACCTATTATTGAAACATAATAGGTGCCTGTATTTAAAAAGGTATAATCTAATAAAAGAATTTTCTTTTTACCATCTTCCACAGCAAGATTTGTACTAAACACTTCACTACCTTTTTCATTCGTAATTAAAAGTTTAATTTCTTCTGTACGTCTAGCACTGAGGACAATTGTTATATTTTCGAATTTAGAGGGATTTGGATAGACTTCAAACCCAATATTTTTTGAAGTATAATTCACACTTTTAACAGGACCTAATGTAAAATTCCCATCAAAATCTGTTTGTTTTAATTTGTAATAGTTTATTCCAATTTGAGGTTTTTCATCCTCAAAACGATATGAATGCTTAGCTGTTGAAGTTCCTTCCCCAGACAGATCGCCAATACCTTCAAAACTTGAAGCATCGTATGATTTTAAGACAGTAAAGAAATCATTGTTTGTTTCAGATGCTGTACTCCATTCTATCGCTACTGTTTCACCATTTTGTTTCACATTAAAATAATATAGTTCTATTGGTAGGGCAGTTACAGAGCCAGTATAAATATAGTTTAATGTGTTAAATGCGGCCAAACACGAATTCCAATCTGCAAAGGCAATATTTTGAGTTCCTGCATCATATTTCGTAAAATCAACTTGGTCAAAAGGATTTGTATTATCATAAAATCCATTTGCAAAATTTATAGTTCCATATATCTTACCAAGATTATCGGCACCAGTTGATTTATTTCCACAATAATTTAATGTACCACCAGCATCAACAGTAAATGTATTAGAGTTACTTCCAGTGTTTATCAGTCCAGCATTGCCAATAAACGTTGTACCTCCTATTGAAACAGTAAAAGAGTTTGAACCACCAGTTTCTATAATTCCTTCAGCATAGAGTTTACCAGAAACCAAAACTTTTATACCACCAAAATTTATAATACCAGATCCAGTAACGGGTAATACATCATAAGCATTCACGCTACCAGTTGAATTAATAGTGAATGTATTACCTCCCGAAGAATTCGCATTAATATTACCATTTTTAACATTGACAACCCCATTAATAATCATATTATTCGAACCACCACCAGCAAAAGATACATTAGTCCCAATAACATTGAAGGTACTCCCCGCATCGAAATTTACAAGTGAGATAGCTCCATTATTATTTGCAAATAACACTGAATCCTGAGAATCATTTGCATCATTTATTGTTACAATTCCTCCTATCTTATTATTGAACAAACTAGGTCCTCCATTTACCACAAACGAACCGTTTGTTACGTTTGTGGTTCCGTAATTATTAAAGACTGTTGAACCATTCACAAATAAATCACTTGTTATATTCATTATACCAGTATTATTAACAACTAAATTATTATTAGCATTAGAAATACTTCCAAATCCATTTGAAATATTTAATGTCCCAGCATTATTTAATATTGGTCCAGGAATTGAACTACAATCACCCAGTGTTGTTAAATTCCCGGCAACAGTAACAATGCTGGTTGCAGTGGTTATTAACGCCCCTTTACACGACAAAAGTACATCTCCAGATACAGTTAAAATTACTCCTGACAAAACCGTTAAATTGGTGGTAGTTGCCCCATCTCCAACTTGAAGGGTTGTATTTGAACCTGAAATGATCCAATTTGACCCAATTGAAACGGCAGTCGTATTTTTAACGACGTAAGTTGCATTATCAATTGTAAAACTTGCTGGATGAGTCACTAAATCTGAACTTAAAACCCAGTTATTAGTATTAGTAATATCATCGGTACCATCATAATAGTATATTACAGGTGGTGTTAAACTTACTGCTACGATCAAAGTGCTGAAAGTTGTAGAATTTGAATTCTGAATGGTCTTAGTACTTGTGTTAGCATTTCCACCTATTGAGTTATATGTGCCACCCGGAGAGCCTTGAATACAAGCCGAACAGTGCCCTATTACTCCTGATGCATCTACATCTGATTGTCTACTTAGTGTAACTTTAGCTGTTAGAGTATTATCATGAGATAAACTCCAATATTCAGAAGTGCTTATTGATTTTAACCCAGTCCCTGTAATAACTCCACCAGAACCTGCCGTTAGTGTTTGATTATTTGCTTGAACAGTTGCATAAGTGGCAGTGCCATAAATACCATTTATAAAAAATGGAAGATATGTTGTTCCAGAACCTACAGGAAAAGAATAATTGCTATTAGCCAACATTGAACTTGGTAACATCCTTTTAATTGGTCCATTTACAAAACTAAAAGTTGCCCCCCCACCAACAGCAGTATCAGAGGTATTTGAAACTGTTAATAAATTTGTTGTTGTAGTTGTTAAAATCCCAATATTCATTAATAAGGTACCACCAACAGTTACTGCTCCACCCAATGTAACCACAGAAGGACTAACTGTTGTACCAGAATTTATTGTCAAATTATTATATAAAAATAAAGGAATAGTACGAGAAGTTGTTCCATTAAACTGAACTGTACTCCCAGTAGCTGTAAATGGTCCTGTACCTGTAATAAAATCCCCAGAAATACTTACAATTCCATTTGTTGGCAATGTTCTAATTCCGCCTGTCAAATTAAGAGAATTATAATTAACTGCAGCAATTATAGTATTTGAAGCATTAGTATAATATACAGTAGAAGGTGCTGTTGAGGTAAACGTTCCCAATACAACCAAAGGAGTACCAGCACCACTTAATGTTAAATTTTTTGCGTTTAAATCTAATGTTGAAATTCTTCCAACTGTTAGAACATTATTTACCGTTACATTACCCTTTAATAATTTCTTTCCTCCTTGAGTTTGTAAATTAAAAAAGGTAAAAGATGGAATTTCTTGACTAAATAAAGTTGGTGCACTTGGAGGATTATTCGGATAATAGTTAGGACCATCAAACACGAAAGTATTGTTTGTAGTATTATAACCAAATCCTGAATTAAATGTCGGTGGCGAAGTAGTAACATCAAATTTATTGGCAACAGATATAGTGCCATTATTTTCAAATGAAATATTATTTGAACCTCTAGCTCCTGTAATAGTTAAATTCCAGTATTTTGCCCCAGGAATAATTTGTGCTTTTGTTCCTCCAAAGACAACCTTACTTCCAGATGTAACAGCTGTTACATCTTGTGCAAGAATGCCAAGATTTGGAACATATTCTGTTTCGATAGTTAAGGTACTATTGTTTTTAACATCAATTGATGCACCTGATCCAGTAAGCGATTTTGTTAAACTACCAGGTATAACTAGATTCACAGCATTTGTTCCATCGCCAACAATAATTTTGGTGTTAGCTCCTGAAACCTGCCAATCAGACGATAGGGTTACCGTTTTTGTTCCACTGGTTGGATTAATTACAAATGTATTATTCCCAGCTGTAAATGTTGCGGTAGTGGGTGACCAACCTGAAAGTGTATTTAAATTTACGGTTCCCTCTGAACTCCAAATATAGGTTGAAGATGCGTTTACTGTAACCACCGTTGAAGCAGTCCCAACGCATCCACCATTACCCGTTACAGAAACTGTATATGTTCCAGTATAAGCCGTTGTAGGATAATTAATACTTGGTCTTTGAATTTGTGCCAATTGGGTATTTGTTGTAAATAAAGTTCCAGTACTCGACCAAACATAATTCGTCATATTATCGGGTCCAGCTACTAAAGAAAGTGTGCCATTTGTTGAAACAGGTGAATTTGTTGAAATGGTAACTGTAGGCATAACACCAATAAAAACAGATTTTGTTACCCCATCTGTTGGAACAACATTACAAGGAGAAGCATCCATTCTGCGTGTCCAATATGTTGTTGTTACATTTCCTACTGATGGTGTTACTGAATATGAGCTTGATATTGCTCCCGAAATGATATTAGATCCAACGGTTCCTGTTCCCCATTGATAAGTACATCCACTATAAGAAGTGCCATCAGTAGCCGTAAGAGTAATACCCTTTCCAAAGCAAACCGAAGCATTTCCAGTAATAGACGTTGGTGCAGTTGAACCTGCAACAACAGTTACAACTAAAGTTTGAGGAGAACTTACACCACAAGCATTACCCACTGTTACCGATATATTCCCAGTAGTATTTGATTCACCTGATGTTACAGTTAATGAAGTAGTCCCTACTCCTGCATTTATTGACCATCCTGTTGGAACCGACCATGTGTATTTTGACGCATTTGGAACAGGACTTATACTATAAATTTGCCCAGGAACAGTATGACATACGGTTCCATTACCTGATATTAAACCCGGCGTTGCAGGTGATGAAACAGAAACGACAGAAACAGCCAAAATAGATACCGCACTCGATCCACAGATATTACTTGGTGTAACTGTAATAGAACCGTTTTGACCAGTTGTGCCAGTTGTGACAATTATTGCTGTAGTTCCTTGTCCCGAAATTATAGTCCAACCAGTTGGAACAGTCCAAGAATAAGCACTTGCATTATTAACAGAACTGACACTATATACCTGCCCAGTGGAACCGGAACATTGTATTACGGTTCCACTTATCGATCCTGCTGGTGATGGAATTGAAGGATTAATCACTACAGTTGTACTTGAAGAATATCCATTACAAGTTCCATTTGATGTAACTGCTCTAAAATAGCTAGTTGCTGATAATGAACCCGAAGTATAGGTATTAGTTGTACTTACAGTTTCTGTTATATTTGACGAGAAATCGCTTACGGTTGATGATTGCCATTTCGTTATAGAATTCGAATTTCCAGTCAAGGTAAGTATTCCACTTGTACTTCCTGCACATTGTATAGTACCACCTGTTACAAAACCTGCCGCAGTTGGAATAGCATTTACCGTAATAGTTGCATTTGCATAAGTAGAACAAACACCATTGCTAATTGTCCAAGATACAATGTAGCTTCCTATTCCCCCTAATGGAGTAAATATTGTATTATAACCGCTTGTATTTGCAAATTGCGCCAAGCTGGTACTTGGACCACTCACAGTCCACGTTCCAGTGCCAATGGTTGGATTATTCCCCGAAAGGGTTGCACTTCCATTAGCACAAATTGTTTGTGTTGATCCATTAGTTGCTGTAGTTGGAGGAGAAACAATAGTACCAATACTTGATACTGCATCACTCCAACAAGTACCATTTTTAGCTCGAACATAAACTGGGTATGTTCCAACTGCTGTTGCTGACATTTTGGTACTAACAGAATTTGATGTCTCTATTCCTGTTGACGTTGATACCCAATAACAAGTACCTACCGAACAACTACCTTGCGTAAAAGTAATTCCTGTACCTGCACATTGGGGCGAAGTACTACTAATAGCGGCTGGTACAGGTGGCACAACATTTGTACCTAAAGGTGTATTATTTAAAGCAGCTAAATCAACTGCAGAAGGAATACAATTATAATCAATATTTGTTATTGATAATTGACGATTCGCTCCTTTGGAAATTATTACACTAAAATTACCAATTCTTAAAGAAGCTATTATACTTGTTTTATACCAATTAACTGATGTTAATGTTATTGTTTGACTCTCAGTACCTCCTAATTGTAATACACCACTACCTAAAACATCTGATTCTTCGCCTAAAAAAATATTACCCGTAACAATAAGTGTTACTCCAGATGCAATTGTTACGTCGTTCTGATTTCCAAGAATAATATTCCCGACTGTTTCATTTACAGAAATAGTTTCTGGAGCTGAAATATCTCTAGCTTGTATCGATATTTCCACAAAAAATAAAATTAAAACTATAAAATATTTCATTTTAAAATACATTTATATCCTAGCTAAAAATCATTTTCAACCATATTGTTTAGTCAAAATTAAACATCAAACAGTGCTGAAATAGAATTAGCAAAACAAATAATAATTCAACCCATAATTCAATAACGATGATTTATATCACCATTATTGATTGACAAATATAATATGTTTTATGTAATAACAATGTTTAATCACAAATTGTTATAAACATTCTATAATGATAAATATAGTTGGGAGAAGGAAAACAAAAAAGCTCATAAATGAAAATTTATGAGCTTTGTGATCGAGCTGGGATTCGAACCCAGGACCCCATCCTTAAAAGGGATGTGCTCTACCGGCTGAGCTACTCGATCGTTGTTTATTTAACGCTGCAAAATTACACCTTTTTTTTTAGCAAACAAATACTTTTTAAAAATAATTTTAAAAAACATCATTACATTCATAATCTATTGAAATATTGAACTTTACACACAAACAAAAATAATATTTATTATAGAATAGTCTATTTTTATCGAATTTAAGATTGCAAAAACCTACTCCGAAATAGTAAAAGGACTATCCGTCGTTATTGTACCATCCGCTAATTCATAATAAATCTTACCATCAACTGAATATACAAGTGGAATTCCTTTACCTTTATTTTCTTCTTGAATTTTTCTAATGGCTTGGTTACCTATAGATTCAATTTCAAAACCTTTCAGATAAAGGCTTAGATCATCGAATTTTTTAACTTCCATAGTTACTTATTTTGTTTTAAAAATGCTCAACAAATTTATAAAAATATTCTTTATTCTTGATTGAAAATTGGTTTTTTATTCCAAGAGCTATTTCAAGAAACTTATTTTCAGAATTATACACTAAAAACCATTTATCAGCTAAGTTTTTATAATTATTCCAAAAATTCTCTTTACTCCTATAATACCGTCTTACAACATCTTTATCTGGAACAAAGTGTCCTCCTTTTAATACTCTTTCTTTTATTCTTTCAATACAGACTTTGGGTGAATAAAGAAAAACATATACAAGAATTATTTCGTAGCCGTCGTTTTTAAATCCTGAGATAAGCTTATTAAGGTAAACACCTGACAAAGTACTTTCAATAATTAAACTTTGTTTCTCTACACGATACTTATCCAGTATTCTAAAGAATTCACGTCCGGCGAGTACTCTTACACTACTCATATCTTCCGGATTTATTTCTCTGGCGATATCGTCTGCACATAAATAATGCATATCATGGGTTTGAAGGTAGCCTCTTGCAAAAGTCGATTTTCCCGAACCATTAGGCCCTCCAACGATTATTAACTCAAGTTTTTTATTTTCTATTTCCATTCCATTTCAGGTCTCATTTTATAGAAACGAAGTATATATGCAATTTCAAAGTTACAGTTTCTAAAACTAAAAAGACGATTAGTTCGAAAATAATTTACTTAAAAATGTTTTTTGTTTTTCTTGTCCATAACCATAACCATAACCATAACCATAATCCTTTAGGGAATTGGTTCCATTAACCAAAATAGCCATGTTCGACAATCGTTTTTCGTGATATAAATGTTCTGCAACATGGAGCATTCGTTTATCTAAGTAATTTGCTCTAGCTACATAAATAAATGAATCGGCATAACTACTGATAAGGAAAGTATCTGTAACCATACTTACCGGTGCTGTATCAACAATAACATAATCAAAATTATTTTTCACATACTCAAACATTTCAGCAACCCTATGATTCATTAATAATTCTGCTGGATTTGGTGGAATTATACCTGAAGGTAAAATATAAAAATTCTCTCTACCAGATATTGGTAGAATGATATCTGTTAATTTGATATCAGTATCAACGATATAATTACTTAATCCAACATTGCTTTTCTTTTGAATGTCTAGATATTCTAAAATTTTAGGTGCACGTAAATCCATTCCTATTAAAACGACCTTTTTCCCAGAAATAGCAATTGTTGCAGCAAGGTTAAGCGCAACAAACGATTTACCTTCTTTACTAATTGTTGACGTTACAAAAATGGTTTTATTTTTATTTTTTGAATCACCCAGCATAAAACTAATATTTGTTCGTAGATGCCTAAATGCTTCAGAAATACTTGAATTATCGCTTCGCGAAACAACAAGACGCTCTTTTACTTCAGATAAAGGGATATCACCTAAATAAGGCAAATTAAATTTATCAATATCTTTCTTATTATGAATTTTATTATCAACTAGCTCTAAAAGATAAATAAGACTAGCTGGGAGTATTATACCTATTAATAGACCTAATAAATAGAAAATTCTTTTCTTCGGTGAAATAGGCTTCCCATTACTATATGCAGTATCAATAATTTTTGTATTTGCTACAGTTACGGCTAATGCAATAGCTGTTTCTTCTCTTTTTTGTAACAAGTATAAATATAATGCTTCTTTAATTTGTTGTTGTCTCTGAATATTTCGATATTCTCTTTCATATTTAGGAACTGATGCAATTTTAGAATTGATTGCTTGATCTTGTTTTTGAAGTTCTTTATCCTTTATTAACAGAGTTGCTTTAAAATTATTTAAACTTACTTTTACATTATTACTTAAACTTGCTATTTGAGCATCAAGGTTAACTATAATTGGATTTTTACTACTCGAATTCTTGAGAATCTTATTCCGTTCTAACACCAACGTATTATATGTCTCCGTTAAGTTATCAATTGAAGATTCTGAGAATCCAATATTTGAAGGAATCAATTCACTTGGTTCAGAATGTTTTGAGAGATAATCTATCATAAAATCAGCAAGTCTAATTTGAGTATTTACCTCAAGAATTGCCTTTTGATTATCAGTTCCTGTTTCAAGGAATAAACCGCCTTCTGACACGACATCTACTAGTTTATTTTGTGTTTTGAAAGATTCTACATTATTTTCCACTGCCGATAATTCAGCTGTAATAAGGTTTGTTCGATCATTTATAAAATCAAGTGTATTTCTTGAAACTTCATTCTTATCTCCAATAGCCTCTTCATTTTGTTGCGTAATTAGTTTATTGATTATTGCCGTTGCTTTATCAACGGACACATCGCTTAAGGTTAAACTAATTATACTTGCAGTCTTACTTAATGATTCAATTTTTATGACACTTGCATAATAATCTGCAATATGATCAATTGGAGTAATTACAATTTTAACTGTCTGACCAATTTCAGATAAATCAGTTGGAGTGATAACTATTTTACCAAACAGTGTTTGAGCTTGTTCTCCAAATGTTTTATTCTCTTTTACATTACCTTTACTATCAGAAATTGAGTATTTCGATTTTGACAAAACAGTAATAAAAAACGAAGTATCAACGGCATATATTGACTCATTGCCAGAAAGAAAACTAATTTTTATTGGAGCGTTAGGATATTGCTCCACATCCATAGGGCTTTTAACTAAATAATATTGTATATTTAATTGTAACGATTCAGCAACCCTTCTAATGAGAGACCGTGATTTTAGAATTTCAACGGTATTGTCCATATTATCACCCGTTTTTTGTCCTCCTAAACCACCCAAATCTTGAAATGTTGAAAGTTCCGACAATATTCCACCTTTTTTATCATCTTTCACAAGAATCGACGCAGTGACATTATATTTAGGCGTTGTATATCGAAGAACAATAAAAACAGTTAGTAACGACAAGATTACTCCCACGACAAACCATTTCCAATGCGCAAGATACTTATCGATAATATCTTTTACATTTATTTCAGTTTCTTCTGAAGTATCGTTAGTTTTATTATTATTCATTTTTAATTATAATTTAGATAGTGTAATAATAAGATAAATAGAAGAGAAAAGTAAAGAAACGGCAGAAAGAACTATATTGACATTGCCACCTATTCTAGCTGAATTAACTTTTGTCTTATTGGGTTCAATATATATTATATCATTTTGATTTAAATAATATACTGGAGAATTAATCACATTATCAGATGTTAAATCTACACGAAAACCCGTTTTCTTACCATTAATTTCTCTTATTACTAATACGTTATTTCTAACACCCGTTATATTTAAATCGCCTGCTAGACCAATAGCCTCAAGAATAGTAATTCGTTCATTCGGTATTGTGTATGTGCCAGGACTTCTAACATCACCAATTACTGTTATTTTAAAATTTAGAATTTTAATATTAACAATAGGGTTTGTGATATAATCTTTTAGTTTGTCTTTCAAGAAATCAGTTGCCTCAGTTCTACTTAAGCCAGCTATCTTAATTTTACCTATTACAGGAAAATCAATTGTACCATCACTATTTATCAAAAAACCCTGAACTGTTGGAACACCCGTTACTTGACCATTTGTTGAATAAGAAACTACCGACAAATTAAATGGCTTTGCAGCTTCGATATCAATAGATGATACGTTTATTCCTAATAAATCATCTGCTTTTAATATTGGTGTATACGAAATAGAAGAATCTTTTGAATTGATGTTTGGACTATTATAAAAATAAATGATACTATTTCTACTTGCACAGGAAAAAAGCATAGCAGCAATAACAAAACCAATGAAGAGAAAGAAGAATCTTGAAAATTTCTGAGCCATAGAATGCCGATTTTTAATTATAAAAAGCAAAAGTATTAATATTTTTAATAGAAAAAATTTTTAACTTCATTTTTATAGTAAATCGCACTTTTGGTTATTAAAATGTAGTATTTTTGCAAAAAAATATTCAGGACGCTGTAGTTTAAAAGTCAAAAAATGTTTAAAAAGTACTCAAGATATATTTTGTTTTTTTTCTTTGTTTGGGATTTACTTCTCTTAAACGCCTCATATATAACATCTTTTTATCTTCGATTTGGATCTATCGACAGACTTTCTTTAAAGGATTCAACAACAACCTTTTTTATTTGTAATCTTGTATGGTGTGGTATCATTATATATTCGAACGCGTACGAATTTATTCGAATTGAAAGAATAGAACGATCGATAGCTAAAACCATTAAAATGATGTTTGTCTTTTTAGTTGTCATGTTTTCAACAATTGTCGTTCTTCGATTTAATGACATATCACGATTACGGATGCTCTATTTCTTTGCTCAATTTTTAACAACAGTACTTGTCTTTCGAGTTTTATTTTTACAGATATTAAAATCTATTCGAAAAAGGGGTTATAATTTTAGAACAGTTATTATTATAGGAATGGGTAAAGCTGGTTTAAATTTATATTCATATTTATCAAGAGACTTATCGTTTGGATACAGGGTACTTGGTTTTTTTGACGATAATCCAGAAGATTATTCTAAAAAATTTAAAGTTTTTGGAGCAATTCATGACGTAAAAAGTTATATTCAAAACAATCAAGTTGACGAAGTGTATGTTACCGTTTCTGATTATCCTGAAAAAACGATAAAAGAAATTATAGATGCTTGCGAAGCAAATCTCATTCGAATCAAATTTGTACCTAATTTCAATAGATATACACAAACGAGACATGTTTCTGTCGATTTCTATGGAAACATTCCCATAGTATCATTACGATCAGAACCTCTTGAAAATCCACTTAACAGAACGGTTAAACGAATATTTGACATTCTATTTTCGCTGTCAATGATCGTTTTTATTTTTTCTTGGTTATTCCCACTTATAACGATACTGATTAAAGTAAGTTCAAAAGGGCCCATTTTCTTTAAACAAGAACGTTCGGGAGAAGATAATAAAACGTTTATGTGCCTAAAGTTTAGAACCATGCAAATCAATGATGATGCTAATACCGTTCAAGCAACGAAAAACGATATTCGAATAACGAAATTTGGTAAATTTTTAAGAAAAACGAATATTGATGAACTTCCTCAATTTTTCAATGTATTATTTGGTAGTATGTCGGTAGTTGGACCTCGACCTCATATGTTAAAACACACAGAAGAATATTCAGCACTCATAAACAATTATTTAGTACGTCATTTCATTAAACCAGGAATTACTGGATGGGCACAAGTAAATGGTTTACGTGGCGAAACATCAGAATTAGAACAAATGGAAGCCCGTGTTGAATTTGATATTTGGTATATCGAAAACTGGTCTTTTATATTAGATATTAAAATTGCAATTAAAACAGTTACTAACATGTTTAAAGGGGAAGAAAATGCTGGTTAATAATACCGTATTCTTCCTACATACCATTATATAATTACTAAATCTTACTAAATGTCAAAAGTCGCTTTAATAACAGGAATTACAGGACAAGATGGAGCATATCTCTCGGAATACTTATTAAAAAAAGGATATATTGTTCATGGAATTAAACGAAGAAGTTCATTAATCAATACCGATAGAATAGATCATCTATATGAAGATCCCCATATTGAAAACAATAATTTCAAATTGCATTACGGTGATTTAACCGATTCTACCAATTTAATCAGAATAGTACAAGAAACGCAACCTGATGAAATATACAATTTAGCTGCTATGAGTCATGTTCATGTGAGTTTCGAAACACCTGAATACACTGCAAATGCAGATGGAATAGGAACACTCCGCTTATTAGAAGCAATTCGGTTATTAAAATTAACTGAAAAAACGAGATTTTATCAAGCTTCAACAAGCGAATTGTATGGACTTGTTCAACAAGTTCCTCAAAGTGAAACAACGCCGTTTTATCCAAGAAGCCCCTATGCCGTAGCAAAATTATATGGCTATTGGATTACCGTTAACTATCGCGAAGCATATAATATGTATGCTTGTAATGGCATTTTATTTAACCACGAATCGCCAATACGAGGCGAAACGTTTGTAACAAGAAAAATAACACGTGCCGTTGCAAGAATTGCATTAGGCATTCAAGATAAAATCTATCTCGGAAATCTATCAGCGAAACGCGATTGGGGACATGCAAAAGATTATGTAAAAGCAATGCACTTGATGTTACAACAAGATGTTGCCGAAGATTTTGTCATTGCAACAGGTATTACAACCGAAGTTCGTGAATTTGTGAAGTTAGCATTTGCTGAAGTTGGAATTACAATAGAATATAAAGGAAACGGTGTTGATGAAAAAGCATATATTGCCTCATGTAATAATCCTGAATATCAAGTTGCAATAGGTAAAGAAGTTGTGTGTGTCGACTCACGCTATTTTAGACCTACCGAAGTTGATTTGTTACTTGGAGATCCAACAAAAGCACAAACAAAGTTGGGTTGGAAGCTTGAGCATGACCTAAGTTCTTTAGTAAAAGATATGATGCAAGGTGATGTTATGTTAATGAAAAAAGAAAAATACATTAAAGACGGTGGATTTGGAGGAAAGAATTATTATGAGTAAGATATTAGGTGTTAGGTATTAGATATTAGGTGTTAGGTGTTAGGTATAAAGTCGAAAGTCCAACATCAAAAGTCGAAAATCATGGCATCTGTTAAAAGATTTGAAGAATTAGAAATTTGGAAAGAAAGTACGTTTCTTGTTGTTCAAATATATGCTTGCTTTCGAGATTCAAAAGATTATGGGTTTCGTGACCAAATATGTAGAGCTTTCGTTTCTGTAATGAACTTACTTGCACACCAAGCGAAGATGATTATATCGTGCAGACCCTTCGACAAGCTCAGCATGACATAGGTACTACGACCGTCACCCTGAGCTTGTCGAAGGGTATTGTATTTCAACTAATTACTAAATAACAAACAGATAAATACTATTGCTGAAAGATTTGAACATCATTCGGATAAAGAATTTAAAAGATATCTATTCATAGCAAAAGCTTCGGCAGACGAGGTTTGTAGTATGTTATATCTCGCTTTCAATTTAAAATATATCTCAGAAGAAACATCAAAAGAATTGATACATAAATACGAACAACTATCATCGAAAATATACACCTTAATAAAATATTTAAAAGATCGAAGGTTAAATTACAGTCATCTTCCATCGACTTTTGACGTTGGACCTTCGATCTTTGATTTTTAAGACTTAAACCACATGGGAAAAACATCTAAAATATATATCGCAGGACATAGAGGACTCGTTGGTTCTGCTATCTGGAAAAATCTTCAATCAAAAGGATATACTAATCTTATAGGGAAATCGAGTGCCGAATTAGATTTAATTGATACTAATGCTGTCTCAGCATTTTTTCAAGCCGAAAAGCCCGAATACGTGTATGTTGCAGCAGCTAAAGTTGGGGGAATTGTTGCCAATAGTACCTATCGTGGACAATTTATATACGAAAACTTGATGATTCAAAATAACATCATTCATCAAGCCTATGTTCATGGAGTGAAAAAGCTATTATTTTTAGGTAGTTCATGCATCTATCCTAAAGATTGTGCGCAACCCATGAGCGAAAATGCGTTGTTGACCGATATTCTTGAATATACGAATGAACCCTATGCAATAGCAAAAATAGCAGGCATAAAAATGTGTGAAAGCTATAATTTACAATATGGCACTAATTTCATATCGGTAATGCCAACCAATTTGTATGGACCAAACGATAATTACGATTTGGAAAAATCGCATGTGTTACCTGCGTTAATTCGTAAAATGTATTTGGGTTCATGCCTCGAAACAAAGAATTGGCAAGCTATTGATGCCGATTTAAACAAACGTCCAGTTGAAGGTATTTCAGGCAAAAATAGTGAAACAGAAAAACGTGCAATCCTTGCAAAATATGGCATACAAGGAAACGATTCGGTAAGCATTCATTTGTGGGGATCGGGAAAACCTCGTCGCGAATTTTTGTATTCCGAAGATATGGCCGATGCATGTGTGTATATCATGGAACAGTGCGATTTTAAAGATTTAGTTCCCAAAGATTCATCTGAAATTCGAAATACTCATATCAATATTGGAACAGGTAGAGATTTAACCATTTGTGAATTAGCCGAAATGGTTAAGCAGATTGTAGGATTTACCGGTACGATTGCATGGGATAGTACCAAACCAGATGGAACATTTCAAAAATTATTGAATGTCGATAAGCTTCATTCTTTGGGATGGAAAGAGAACATTTCAATGATTACGGGCATAGAAACGGTATTTAAACTGTATATTCAATAATAGTTAAACGTATTTATCCCTAGTTCTATCAAAGACTTTTTTATCAAAGAGTAAAGACTGTTTATAGTAAATATAAGCAGTCTTTACTTTATTAATTAAATTAAACTACGATGCTGCGTCAATTAACAATAAAAATAGCCTTACTATTGAATATTGGCGTTGTGCTCTGTTCCATACTTATCGTATTAGCTATAAACATAAGTCCTGTGCATTGTTGGCCGCTGCTTTTCATGGGATTTAGCTATCCTTTTGTTCTGCTAGCTCATAGCCTATTTGTAATCTTGTGGCTTTCTGTTCGAAGAAAACGCCTTGCGCTCATATCATTATTCTGTTTAGCTGGATCATTGTTCTATACTGGTTTCTTTTATCAATGGCATTCTACTAAACCGGCTAAAGGATATACAATAGTATCCTATAATGTGCAAAGGTTTAATTACGATCAAAGCTCCCTCTATGCTGCAAGTCGTAAAAGCATAATGCAGGAAATAACCAAACAACAACCTGATATAGTGTGCCTGCAAGAATATTACAACGATTCAAATAAGTATTATTGTACAACCGATACCCTTGCAGCAGTATTAAAAATGAGCTATAATCATTGTCAAAAACTCCTTTTTGCCGATGGTTTTCGAACCTTTGGGCAGATGACATTTAGCAAATACCCAATTGTGACTCGTCATAAAGATTTGCTACCACAACCAGCACCTCTCAACAATATTATTTATACCGATATTAAAATAAACAACGATACAATTAGAGTTTTCAACGCACATCTTGAATCAATACGTTTGGTTGATACAAATTACAGAACCATAGAAGGGATTCGTCATCACGATTATTCGTTTCGTGAATATCTTGGCTCAAAAGAAATTATGAAGAAATGCAAAAAAGCAGCAAGTATCAGAGCAATGCAAGCAGAATGTCTTGCAAAAGCTATTCATCAGTCGCCCTACCCGTTACTTGTTTGTGGCGATTTTAATGATATTGCACTGTCCTATGCTTACCATGTTGTTAAAACGCATAATCATTTGATCGATGCTTTTAATAATTCAGGAAATGGTTTTGGAGGAACCTATATTGGAGAACTACCTTCGTTCCGCATTGACTATATCTTGAGCAGTAGAAATATAAAAACATGGAATTATACCACCGGAACCACAAGTACATCCGATCATTATCCTATAGCCTGTATGTTTCAAATTGTAAAGTAGCAGTTGCCCTCGCATGATGTTCAAGGTTTGCAAATTTTGTAAAACCACCGTAGAGACGCAATGCATTGCGTTTCTATCCAAACAAATGATGATTTTACAATAAGACGTAATGCAGAACCGACCAAAGAGAGTTCATTCATTAAATTAGAAAAGGGAAAAAGCCCTGTAAGAATGACTAAAAAAGGATTCTATACGTATTTTTACATTTTTATTTCTGTATTATATTATTTTTAATTGTTATTTTGCGACAGTTATTCCAAAAATAGTTTTATATTTGAAAGAGAAACATCGTATGGTGTTAATGAATATGTAGTATAAATCTTAAAATTGCAAAAAACATGAATGCAACACAGCCCCAACGCAATTACAATTGCAAGGACGAGGAATTACCTGTAATTAGTAAGTTTTTGTCAAATAGTTTGAAACGTGATCTATTAGATTTTACGGGTTATTCACCCAGATTTAATCTAGCGTATGTTGAAGGCTTTGATGCCAAGATTACCTATGCAATCAATCTAATTAATCCTCAAGAAGAAACAATAGAACGTAAACTCATTAACGACGGAATTCACTCACGCATGAGCACCTTAATTGATCCAATTAATCGTTTAAACGGTTATATTAGCTTTTCGTCGGATATAAAACTATCAACTGCCGATTTTGGTGTTTCTGCATTGCGTAGTGCAATAACTTCAAATAATGCAGAAAACGTAATGGTAAGTCTGCCTGTGGTAAATTCAAATATCACAAAATATGAAGTAGCACTAAAAGCACAAGGAATGAGCGATGAGTTAATTGCACAATTTGCCGATGCTGCTCTAACTATCGATGTTGATTATCATAAACAACATACCATCGTAAGCAATCGTCGTGGAATTGTTCAAAATAATATCGGAACGTTTAATGATTTATATAATCAGTTAGGTGAAATAATAACGGTAGGTAAAATCCTTTACAAGTCAAGCGATCCAGCCAAATTACAGGATTATACCTTCTCTCATTTAAAAAATGAAATTCATCCCGCATCCAAAACACCAGTACTACCTCCTGATACAAAAATAGAGAAAGAATAATTCTTATTTTTAACTCTAATAACACCATAAAAGGGCTTGGAATTATATTCTAAGCCCTTTTTTTTGAATAGAAATTATTCCTCTTGACATATTTTATTGAATAGACTCAAAAAACATCGAAAATACTCCCAAAAAATCCTTTGAAGAAGCATAAGTTGAGTTCGAAGAGATATAAGTGGAGTTCGAAGAGGCACAAGTGGAGTTCGAAGGAGTACAAGTTGGGTTTGAAGAGGCACAAATGGAGTTCGAAGAAGCATAAGTTGACTTCGAAGAAGCATAAGTTGAGTTCGAAGAGCCATAAGTTGGGTTCGAAGAAGCATAAGTTGAGTTCGAAGAGGCACAAGTGGAGTTTGAAGAAGCAAAAGTTAAATTCCTAAGGTGCAAAAGCCAAAATGAATTTTTATCAGATAATCTATTAGCTATTATGTTATTTTTTTTTATTTTTGCCTTATTCTAGAAAATAAAAAAATGAAAGTTGTACTATTAGCCGGAGGTCTCGGAACGAGATTAAGTGAAGAGACCGATATCAAGCCAAAACCTATGGTTGAAATTGGAGGTAAACCCATCCTTTGGCATATCATGAAAATATATTCACATTATGGATTCAACGAATTTATTATTTGTTGTGGCTATAAAGGCTATTATATAAAGGAATATTTTGCAAATTATTTTTTACATCAAGCAGATGTAACAATCGATTTGGCAGAAAACTCAATTAACGTTCATAAATCGAATGCTGAACCATGGAAAATAACCTTGGTTGATACTGGTGTTAACACACAAACGGGTGGTCGAATAAAACGAATTCAAGAATACGTTGGAAATGAACCATTTTTACTCACTTATGGCGATGGCGTTAGCGATGTAAACATAAAAGACCTTGTTGATTTCCATAAGAAATCGGGCAAAAAGGCTACCTTAACAGCGGTACAACCTTCAGGTCGTTTTGGAGCATTGGAATTTAATGATGAACATGGCGTTTCATCATTTATGGAAAAACCAACGGGCGATGGAGCATGGATTAATGGTGGATTCTTTGTTCTCGAACCGAGCATTTTCGATTATATAACCGAAGGTGATACAACCATTTGGGAACGTAAACCACTTGAAAAACTCACACAAGAGAATCAACTTTCGGCATATAAACATACTGGATTTTGGAGACCAATGGATACCTTAAGAGACAAGATGGAACTAAATGAATACTGGAACTCAGGTACCGCAGCGTGGAAACTTTGGAAATAAGAAGCATGAATACAAGTTTTTGGAAGAATAAAAAAGTATTAATAACGGGTCATACCGGTTTTAAAGGTTCATGGCTTTGTATGTTACTCAATCAACAAGGAGCCAAGGTTTTTGGATATGCACTGAATCCCCCCACAGAACCAAGTTTATATAAAATATGTAATATCGATTCGTATGTTGATTCAACAATTGCCGATATCCGCGATTTCGAAACACTGCATAAAACCATTGAACGAGTTAACCCCGAGATAATCATTCACATGGCAGCTCAACCATTGGTGCGCGAATCATATAAAAATCCCGTTGAGACCTACCAAATAAATGTGATGGGAACGGTTCATTTACTTGAAGCGGTTCGCCAAATTGGAGGAGTAAAAGCACTGGTAAATGTCACAACCGACAAATGTTACGAGAATAAAGAATGGTCTTGGGGATATCGCGAAAATGAACCAATGGGCGGTTACGATCCGTATTCAAACAGTAAAGGCTGTTCTGAATTGGTGACTTCATCATTCAGAAATTCATTTTTCAATACATCAACATACGCACAACATGGTTTAGCACTTGCTTCGGGACGTGCTGGCAATGTTATTGGTGGTGGCGATTGGGCCGACGACAGACTTATTCCTGATATCATCAGAGCAATTGCGCAAGGTGAAAAAGTAAAAATTCGTAGTCCCTTTGCAATTAGACCATGGCAACATGTTTTAGAACCATTAACCGGTTATTTAACTCTTGCTGAAAAACTCTATACTGAAGGTACAAAATATGCCGAAGGATGGAACTTTGGTCCAATGGACGAAGATGCAAAACCAGTGGAATGGATTGTGCAAAAACTTTGTGCAAAATGGGGCGATAATGCATCATACGAGATTGATAAAAATCCACAACCACACGAAGCAACCTATTTAAAACTCGATTGCTCAAAAGCTCGTCAGGCATTGCAATGGCAACCACGTTGGCGATTAGAACGAACGCTCAACAGTATTGTTGAATTTACAAAAGCATATCAAAATAAAGAAAACATACAGGATATTTGCAACAAACAAATTGCAGACTATTTACAATCATCAATTGAATAAAAGACAAATAGAAATATAAATATGAGGAACAAGTAACAAAAAACCTAAGTACGATTATATTGTGCAGATGCTTCGACAAGCTCAGCATGACATACGTACTACGACTGTCACCCTGAGCTTGTCGAAGGGTCTTGTATCTCAATTAATTTAAAAAAACATATACAAATGAAAGATAGTAACGCACTTCGCAAAGAAATTCTAGAAAAAACAGCAGAATATTATCAAGCAAAGTTTGGCACGAAAGAATTTATCCCAGGAAGACATCGTGTTAATTACGCTGGTCGAGTTTTTGATGATCAAGAAATCGTTAATTTAGTTGATTCAAGTCTTGATTTTTGGCTAACCGAAGGTCGTTATTCAGAACAATTTGCAGAAAAAATAGCTGACTTTCTTGAAGTTGATAATGTTGTATTAACAAATTCAGGTTCATCGGCAAATTTGTTAGCCTTTTCAACGCTTACAAGCATGAAATTGGGCGACAGAAGACTAAAACCAGGTGATGAAGTTATTTCGGTAGCTGCTGGATTCCCTGCAACAGTAACGCCGATTATTCAATATGGTTTAATTCCTGTTTTTGTTGATGTTGAAATTCCAACATATAACATTGACATCGAAATGATGAAAAAAGCAATTAGTCCAAAAACTCGATGCATTTTCATTGCTCATACTCTTGGCAATCCATTTAATATCAAAGCAATTATGCAGCTTGCAAAAGAGTATAATCTTTGGGTTATTGAAGATAATTGCGATGCATTTGGCAGCAAATACGATGGAAAATATACGGGAACATTTGCCCATTTATCAACCATATCATTCTATCCTGCTCACCATATCACAACTGGCGAAGGTGGAGCAATAATTACCAACGATCCATTATTAGCACTTATCTTAAAATCATTTAGAGATTGGGGACGCGATTGCTATTGTGGTGGTGGTGAAAACAATACTTGTGGAAAACGATTCACACAAAAATTTGGAAACTTACCTGTAGGTTACGATCACAAATATGTGTATTCAGAAATTGGCTACAATCTAAAAATGACCGATATGCAAGCTGCAATTGGAGCTGCACAAATGGATAAATTACCAGAATTTTGCGAAAAACGTAAAGCTAACTTTAAAAAGCATTATGCCATTTTTGAGAAATATAGTCAATATCTTATTTTACCAAAGGCAACCGAAAACAGCGATCCAGCTTGGTTTAGTTTTATTATTACGGTAAAAGAAAATGCGCCATTTACCCGCGATCAAATCACCAGATATTTAAACGAAAACTTGATTGAGACGCGTAACTTATTTGCAGGAAACATGGTGAAACAACCTGGATTCATGGACAAAAACTACAGAATTGCAGACAATCTTACAAATACCGATTTGATAATGAACAACACGTTTTTCCTAGGAACTTATCCTGGATTGACTGACGAAATGTTCAGCTATATCGAAAAAATCGTTGGAGAATTTATTGCACAAATCAAATAATAAACCATGCTCATTAAAAAATATAGAGTTCGCGTTTCGTCAATCATAAATCCTCTCGTAGGAGTTTACACGCTTGAGTTTGAATCGTTGAATGGCAAATTCAAATATGCACCCGGTCAATTCTTGCATTTAGCACTCGATGCCGAGTATGATGGCAGTGGTCAATGGCCTGAGTCGCGTTGCTTTTCAATGCAAACAAACCCTGAGAGTTCGACAATAAAAATCACCTATGCTGTGAAAGGCTCATTTACCAAAGAAATGGCAGAATCATTAAAGATAGGTTCTGAACTATGGTTAAAATTGCCTTTTGGAGAATTATTTTCACAAGAACATAACAAAGAAAAAACGGTGTTTATTGCCGGTGGAACGGGTGTTACACCATACCTTTCATTATTCACCCATTCATCATTTGCCGAATATAAAAATCCACAAATATATCTTGGCTTTCGTTCACAAAGTTTTAATTTATATACCAGCGAACTTCAAACAGCTTGTAAAATAAATGCTTCGGGCGAAAAGATGTTACATCTCATTTACCAAGATACCGACGGAATCTTAAACATTGAAACTATATTACAAGAAAACGGAAAGGACGCAAACTATTTCATCTCTGGACCACCTGTAATGATTAGTTCGTTTAAGAAAACATTGATTGAACGAGGCGTTGCGGAACAAAATGTTAAGACTGATGATTGGGAATAAAAAACAAATTTACAAATAGAACGTTCTAAATTTGCAATAAAACACTTATGATATAAAATTTTATGAAAACAAAAAAAATATTAATGACTGGAGCTACAGGATTTTTAGGGTCAAACCTATTAAAATCATTCATCATTAATGGGTATCAAATAGCGATTTTAAAACGAAAGACATCTAATCTAATAAATATTAAGAGTCACTTAACTGAAATTGAATTATACGACATTGAAAATATTGATATAGATACAGTACTCAAAGAGATAAAACCTGATATTATTGTTCATTGTGCAACAGATTATGGGAGGAAGAATATTGAACCGTCTTCAATTATTGAAGCAAATTTAATTTTACCTTTAAAGCTTATTGAACTTTGTGAGCGAAATAATGTTAAGTGTTTTATAAATACTGATACTTTTCTAGATAAACGAATTAATCATTATAGTTTGTCAAAAAAACAATTTAAAGAATGGCTTGCAACATATTCAAAAAACTTGATATGTATAAATATTGTTCTTGAACATTTTTATGGTGCGTTTGATGATAAAACTAAATTTGTATCATATATTATTGAAAAATTTTTATCCAATTCACCCGAGATTGATTTAACGTTAGGAGAACAAAAACGAGATTTTATTTATATTGATGATATTGTATCCGCATTTAACTGCGTAATAAATAATATAGATATTATGTCAAATGGTGTATTTGACTATGAAATAGGAACCAATAAACAAATAAGAATACGAGATTTTGTTGAAATGATTAAAGGAATAATTGGAAATACAACAACAAGAGTAAATTATGGTGCTATACCATACCGTGAAAATGAAATAATGGAATCAATCGTTGACACTCGAAAAATTATTGCTCTAGGTTGGACTCCAAGAACACTATTACATGACGGACTTAAAAAAACAATTGAACTAGAAAAAAACATATAAAATGAGATATTTAATTACAGGTGGTTGCGGATTTATAGGATCAAATCTTGCCGCAGAAGTTTTGAAAAGAGGAGAAGAACTATTTATTTTCGACAATTTATTCCGTTTTGGAAGTTCTGCAAACCTCGAATGGTTAAGAAAACAAGGAGAATTTACATATTACCCATATGATATTCGGAATAATAATGATATTGAAACGGTTATAAAAGAAGTAAAACCCGATTATATTTTTCATTTATCTGGACAGGTTGCAATGACGACATCTATTGCAAATCCACGTTTAGATTTTGAAATAAATGCAATGGGCACTTATAATCTTTTAGACTCCGTTCGGAAATATTCACCTGATTCTGTAATATTATATTCTTCAACCAATAAAGTGTATGGAGATTTTGAATATTTAACGTTTGAAGAAAACAATACTCGATATGCCTGTAAAGAATATCCCAATGGCTTCCCTGAAAGTATTCCTTTAGATTTTCATTCTCCCTATGGATGTTCAAAAGGGGCTGCCGATCAATATCTCCTCGATTATAATAGAATATTTGGAGTAAAAACCATTGTGTTTCGTCATTCATCAATGTATGGAAGTAATCAACATTCCACGATTGACCAGGGATGGGTTGGTTGGTTTTGCCAAAAAGCACTTGAGATAAAAAAAGGAATTGCAAAAGAGCCTTTTACAATTTCAGGTTCAGGAAAGCAAGTCCGCGATGTATTACATGGTTCAGATGTTGTTAATTTATATTTTACAGCAAAAGATGTAAAAGAAGCTTATGGACAGTCTTTTAATATTGGTGGTGGTATTGAAAACAGTCTTTCTTTATTGGAGCTTTTTAATCTGTTGGAAGAAATTCTTGATATAAAAATGAATTTCAAACAATTGCCTTGGAGGGAAAGCGACCAAAAGGTTTTCATTGCAGATACTATTAAATCGTCTCAAATCATAAGATGGAGCCCTTTTAAAAAAGCTAAAGATGGTATTATTCAAACAATTAATTGGATGAATTAAATTTGATTATAAAAAGAAATGAATATTCCAAATAAGCTAAAAGTCATATTAAATTTAAAGGATGGACATGAACGAAGTATAAAAACCAAAAAAAATATTGTAGCACTTTTATTTATTAAAGGAGTTAGTGTTTCTATTAATTTTGTTCTTATTCCAATTGTTATGGGGTATTTAAACCAAGAAAGATATGGAATTTGGATAACAATTTCTTCGATTATATTATGGTTTAGTTTATTTGATATCGGATTAGGGAATGGCTTGAAAAACAAATTTACCGAAGCTGTTTCAAAAGGAGATCACCTTGTTGCAAAAGGCTATGTTTCTTCTGCATATTTTTTTATTAGTGTTATTTCTGTTTTTATATTTCTTGTTTTTCTTGTTTTTAATCAATTTGCTGACTGGTCTCATTTAATAGGAATTCCTATAAACTACAAAGATGAATCAAATAGTTTAATATTTTGGGTGTTTCTAAGTTTTTGTATTCGATTCCCTTTACAGTTAATTAATATTTTATTAAGCTGTATTCAAAAAACATACATTGGCAATTTAATGGATCTTTTAGCTAATATAATTGTATTTATTATAATTATATTATCAACGAAAGTACATAATAGCTTATTATTAATTGGACTCATTTATAGTTTTATACCTGTTATATTTTTATTAATATCTAATGTTATTTTTTTAAAAAAATATTTTTACTTATATAAATTCGACATTAAATTAATAAATAAAAAATATTTAAAACCGATACTTTCTTTAGGATTTGGTTTTTTTGTAATTCAAATTTCTTTAATTATTATAGGACAGACTGATAATATAATAATATTAAAACTTTTGGGACCAAAAGAGGTAACAAGTTATAGTATAGTTTATAAATATTTTGGTTTTATAACAATAGTTTTTAGTCTAATACTTTTCCCTTTTTGGACAGCATTTACAGAAGCTTTTTCAAATAATGATTTTGAATGGGTTCGGAAAGTTCTAAAAAAAATATATTACCTTTCCTTTTTTTTCATAATAATAACACTATTTTTATTTATCGTTAATCGATATTTAATTTCAATATGGATTGGTTCTTATCTTCAATATAGTTTTTTATTACCACTTTTAACAATGATAAATACGATATTTTATATTTCGAACAATATATTTGGTACAGTATTGAATGGATTAGGAAAAATAAGACTTTCATCGCTCCTTGTAGTCATATCTGCATTAATAAATATTCCATTATGTATTTATTTCGTTAAATATTGTTCAATGGGTAATTCGGGAGTCATGCTAGGAACCTTATGTTCTGGATTATTAATATTTTTAATAAATCCATTTCAAGTATATTATTTTATATATAATAAAAAGAAAACTGTAATATTAGATAAACTATTGTCATGATAAAACTAACTGTATGTATTCCTACATTTAACAGGCCAATTCTTTTAGAACGAGCTATTCAATCGGTAATAGATCAAGATTATTTACATAAAGAAATTATTATTTCAGATAATGCATCTGAGAAATCAACTGCTGAAATTGTAAATAATATTATTTCGAGGAATAAGGATATTACAATAATTTATCAAAGACATGATAATAATATCGGAATGGTTGCAAATTGGCAATCATGTTTAAGTCTTATAACTGGTACATTTTACATGATACTTGATGATGATAATTATATAATAAATAACACGTATCTTTCTGAAGTTGCAGAATTAATTAAAAAAGATAATGACATAACATTAATATGCGCTAATTTTATATTTAAATATCCTACATACGAAAAAAAAGAAAAATTTAATTTAAAGGAGATTAATAGCGGTATAGATATATATAGAAATTATTTTAATTTTAAAAAGCAACCACAAATATTTTTTGTCTTTCTTAAAACTGAAATTTCAAAAAAGTATGATTTTTACAACGAAAACGTTGTAACACACGATGTTCAATCTTTCTTAATTTCAATGTTAATCGGTAAACTGGGGTTTATTGATAAATATGTTGGAATATATGATTTAACAATAGGTGATAATGTTTGTTTTAATTTGGCTGATAAATGGAGTGATTACATAAAATATCAGAAAAAAATTTTAACTGCAGGAATTTCTTTAGGAATAAAAACAAAAGATTTATATAAACCGTTTATAAGACAAATTCTTAATGGATTCTGGAGTTATAAAAGAAATCCAATTATTTTTATAAAATATTTTAAAGAGGTTAGAAAAATTTATGGTGTTTTACCTACCTTTTTATTAATGGTTTATTCTTTTTTTTGGGGAATTATCACAAAAATCACATTAAATGATTAAAAATTTAGTTTCAATTTTAATACCGGTTTATAACCGAGTATCCCTAGTTTCTGAAACGATTGACTCAGCAATTAATCAAACATATAAAAATATTGAGATTATTATTGTAGATAATTGTAGTACAGATGGAACTTGGGAATTATTACAAAAACATATTAAAATAGATAGTAGGATTCGATTGTTCAGAAATAATGAGAATATTGGTCCTGTAAGAAATTGGGAACGTTGTATTCAAGAGGCTAAAGGAGAATATGCAAAAATCCTTTTTTCAGATGATTTAATTAAAGATACATTTATTGAAAAAACAATACAGATGTTTGATAATGAAACGGCTTTTGTCCTAACAAGTACAGAAGTATTTGGTTCAAAAAACAATTGTGGTAATTTATGTTTCAAAAAGAGTGAATATAGTAGCAAAGAATATTTACATGAAATATTATTATATGAAACAATAAATTTCCCAGTATCACCTGGCTGTGCACTTTTTCGTTTAATTGATTTAAAAGAGGCTTTACTCGTAGATATACCCAATTGTCTTAATTTAGAATTTAGTAAATTTGGAGCTGGAAATGATTTATTATTATTTTTAATTACTGCTACAAAATATCCAAAAATAAATGTAGTAACAGATGTAGAGTCTTTTTTTAGAGCTCATGAAAATTCATTTTCAATTTCAAATAATTTGGATACGTACTATTCACATTCAAAATATTATTTTATTACTAATTATTTTAAATTGATTTTATCTAAATATGAAGTTAAAAATTCAATAACGTCAATTTATAAAGAAAAAACAATTTCGATTAAAAATATTAGGAATATTTTATTAAATATTCCATTTTGTTTTAAATACATCTTAAGAAAAAAATTCAAATTCCTTAAAATTGAGATATAAAGAAAAGTTTATTTTATTATAGAAACTATGAATATAACAGTATTAAATAAGTAGATTACAGTACGTTGGATTAAACATAATATCTTTGGGAATATAATAGAGATGATGTTGTATATAAAAGTAATTGGGGGAAAGGTAACTCAACGTCTATTTCGATAGGCAAAACAGGTTATTTAGAATTTGGCAATAATTTATCAATACAAAACATAAAAATCAGTTTATTTAACAGTATTAATTTTTCAGGGAATATTAGAGCTTATTTGAATACAATAATAATGGATACATCTTTTCGTGCTATGAAAAACATTATCAATGATGAAATTTAGGCAGGAAATCCAGCTAAATTCATTAAAAATGTAAAGAAATATTAAAGACAGATCAAATAAAATGAATCTTAATAAAATTAGTGTCATAACCGTTGTATATAATAGTAAAGCATTTATTGAAGATACAATCTCAAGCGTTATAAATCAATCGTATAAGAATATAGAATACATCATTATTGATGGTGGAAGCACCGATGGGACTATAGAAATAATTAAGAAATATAAAAATCATATATCATATTTGATAAGTGAACCAGACAACGGTATATTTGATGCTATGAATAAAGGATTAATGAAAGCGACTGGCGAATTTATAATTTTCATGAATGCTGGAGATACTTTTGTTGATAAAAGCATAATTCAACTTGTTTTTAATCGTGATATTACTACAAAAACGGGAGTAGTTTTTGGTGATGTATATTCTAAATATAAATCAAAATTACAACGCGAACATTATACCCCTTTTTATTTGAATAAGAAAAGAATTCGACCAATGGGAATATCTCATCAATCAATTTTTGTCAAAACCACACTTGCACAATCAATAGGATTTTCAGCACAATTTAAAGTTGCCGCCGACTATGATCTTATTAATCAAATTTATAAAAAAGAATATGAATTTTTAGATGTAGGATTTCCTATTTCAATTTATGACACTACTGGCTTTAGTGCAAAAAATAGAAAACTTGCATTTAAGGAAGTTGGAATTATTTGCAATGTTGAAAAAACGGTACTGTTTAAACTATCTTATTTGCTTCTTTCTAGTAAATTATTCGTTAAAAAGATTTTGCATTTTATTCTATTAAAATCATAATAATGGGATTTATACTACTAATTATAGCAATAATATTATACCCAATAAATCGAGTCTACTCAATTTTTTTGTTTTTAACATTTTCATTAAATGGATTTCGAATACTGCCTGATATTTTTTTAGATGCTAAATTAACTCATATGGCATTAGGATATATTGTTGTTATAGGTGGATATAATATTTTCCATTTACACCTGAATCGACTGCAAAAAAAACTAAACAATAAAATAGTATATTTTGAACTTTTTATTATATCATCTATTTTATTCTCAATTGTATATTATCAATATTCTATTGGAGAAGTCATTTCCACAGGATTACGATATTCTATTTTATTGGGTTTTTTTTGCTTTATAAACCTCAAAGATTGGGAATATAAAAAAGTAATAAATATTCTATTTTATATAACATTTATTACTTCTATATTATATTGTGCTCAAATTATTACAGGAATAAAGTTATTACAATATTCTTCTGAAACTTTTGATACTCCAGAAAGTAATGGACTATTTAAGTTTTATAATTCGCCACCATTAGGTGGTTTATTTTTATATATTTCTTTATTCGCATCTGAATACATACCGTCAAAATGGAAGTTAGCATCAAAAATTGTTTTTCCATTAGCATTACTTTTATCTATGGGAAGAACATCTATGTTAGTAACGGGTGTTGTTATAATAATAGGATTTTTATTAAATGATTCTTTTAAAAAGAATGTACTGATTTTACTTATGATTTTACTTTTATTAATACCATTTTATAGTTTAATTTCTTCAAGAATAAATAAAGAAGGAGAAACTAAAAATGATATTCAAATGGCTTTAAACTTAAACTTCAAAGAAATAGGCGAAAATGGTGGACATGGAGGAACTTTTACGTATCGAATTGCATGGATATATGAAAGGGCTGAATATATATTTCAGAGACCTTTTTACGAACCTCTTTTTGGATTGGGTCTGATTACGGATGAAAGTACTGATGCACAAAAAAAATATCATTTTAATTTTGGGTTACTAAACATAGAAAAAGGATTTGTTGCTCAAATTAGAACTCCGGATATTGCTTGGGGTAATTTATTAACAATCTTAGGATTGCTTGGGTCATTCTTTTTTTTAAATATTTGGTTTTTTTTAATACGGTTTTTTAACAAAATTAAAAAGACTGAATTACTTGCATTAAGTATATTTTTATTATTAGTAGCTGAGATTATGAGTTCAATAAGTTGTGCGAGTATATCCGAACCATATACTTTGCTAATTTATTTTTTCTTTTTCACATATTTCACTAATAATCAATTCAAAAATAATATTCAATGATTCCAAAAATAATTCATTATTGTTGGTTCGGAAATAATCCATTACCAACAACAGCAATAAACTGTATTAATTCATGGAAAAGAAAATTACCTGACTATGAAATTATGTTGTGGAATGAATCTAATTTCGATGTGAATCAAATACCGTATATTCAAGAAGCATATAAAGCTAAAAAATATGCTTTTGTAAGCGACTATGCACGATTTTATGTGCTTTATCATCATGGCGGTATATACTTGGATGTAGATGTTGAAGTTGTAAAATCACTTGATTCTTTTTTACAGCATGAAATGTTTGCTGGATTTGAACGTAATGATGGAGTTAATGCAGGGTTAATTTTAGGGGCAGATAAAGGAACTCTACTCTTTAAAGAAGTCTTAAAAGAATATTCATTTAAAAAATTTACATATAGTTCAAAATCAGGCGGAATGGAAAACGTAGTGACTATTTTTTCCAAAATACTAATAACCATTGGATTAATTCCAAATGGTCAACAACAAACTTTACATGGAATTACAATATATCCTGAAGAATATTTTTCTCCAATTAATTTCTTTACTGGAGAAAGAAAATTCACAAAAAACACACATACAATTCATTATTTTGTAGGTAGTTGGCATCCATGGTACAAAAGAATAAGAATAAAATTACTTAAAAACAGGTTTATAAGATTTCTTTATAATTTTATAAAAAAATGATTTTATGAATAATCAACTAATTTCAATAATAATTCCCGTTTTTAATATTGATCTATATATAGCAAATTGTATTGATAGTCTAATAAATCAAACATATTCAAATATAGAAATACTTATTATTGATGATGGCTCAACCGATAATTCTCCTCAAATTTGTGACGAATTTGGTCACAAAGATAGTAGAGTAAAGGTTATTCACAAACAAAATGGAGGATTAGTTTCTGCACGAAATGCTGGTTATGAAGCTGCAAAAGGTGATTGGATAATGTATATTGATGGAGACGATTGGATCGATTTTAATACATGTGAAGATTTAATACAATATGCTAACAAATATAATCCTGAGATAATATTTTGGAATAATATTTATGAATTAAATGAATACTCGATAAAAGGTAAATTTGAATGGAAATGTAAAGAATCAGAAAGGTTGTATGAAACTTCAGAATGTGCAGATTTAGCATATAATGTATTAATTTATAAATCAGGAATTGCAACAGCATATTGTAAATTACTGCGAAAAGATTTTGTAGATAAGAATAAACTTTGGCATAATAAAAAATTAAAACAAGGAGCAGAAGGCACTGAATTTTCTTTACGCGTTTTCAACAATGCAACCAAAGCCCTCTATATAAAAGAATATTATTATCATTATAGATATAATGATAATTCTATTTCCAAAAAAGTGGATGAAACGAATACGCAATGTTTGATTGATTGTTTACAAGAAATGAATAATTATATTTCAGGCATGAATAACCCTGAACATTATAGGTTAGCTTTATATCAAAGATCTTTATATGTGTTAATTGCAATTGCATTAAGTACCTATTTCCATAAGGATAATAAAGATTCTTTAAGAACTAAAATAACAAAATATAATACTATAATCAAAGAAAATGACATTTTCAGCAAAGCTCTTACTATGATTAATTTTTCCAGTTTTGATAAATTTCGTATGTTTACACTTTATTTCATTAAATTGAAATTATATTTTTTATTACCTATAATTTCAAACACAAAACAATATTATATGAAACGGGGAAAATATTCCTATTAAATAACTTCGTGAATTTTATGGGTAAAGTTGGCATTGTATCATGTTATTTTCAAAAAAATTACGGAAGCCAGCTACAGGCTTACGCAACGCAGAAAATATTAGATGATTGGGGGGTTGATAATGAGACTATTAATATTGTAGGATTAGAAAGAGAGATAACAAATACTAAATATAAGTATTTTATAAGGAATTTGCTAAATGCTAGCATATCAAAAGATAAAATAGGATATTTAAAGCTATCATTATTAAAAAGGATTCTCAAAAAATCTCTGGGTCAAAAGATTAAAATAAGAGAAGAAATGTTTGAAAAGTTTTCTCATGAAATGTTTCAATTATCTCGTCAATACAATTCAAAAAAAGATCTCAGAGAACATTCAAAAAACTATGCTACTTTTCTAGTTGGGAGTGATCAACTATGGTTGCCATCGAATATTGAGGCAGACTACTATACACTTAATTTTGTTCATAATAATATTCCTAAAATTTCTTATGCTACAAGCTTTGGCGTTTCGACTATACCTAAAAGACAAAACAAAAAAGCTTGTTCTTTTTTAAAACGTATAGAATATATTTCGGTAAGAGAAATGACTGCTCAAAAAATTGTAAAAGGATTAACAGGCAAAACAGTTCCACTAGTTTGTGATCCTACCTTATTATTCACCAGTGATGAATGGCAATCTATTCAAAAGCCTGAAAGAATTATTACAGAGAAATACATATTCTGCTATTTTTTAGGGAATAACCCAGATCAACGAACTTTTGCAAAGAGATTGAAAGAAAAAACTGGGTTAAAAATTGTTCATCTTCAACATTTAGATGAATATATAAAAAGTGACGAATCTTTTGCAGATTATACACCATATAATATTGGGCCAAGTGAATTTATAAGTTTAATTAGAGATGCTGAATTTATTTTGACCGATTCTTTTCATGGCACATGCTTCTCTATACTACATAGGAAAAAGTTTTTTGCATTTAATCGTTATAAAGCGAATGAAAAGCATTCCACAAATTCTCGAATTCCTTCATTACTATCATTATTGAATATTTCTAACAAATTATTGATTACAAATTATGACGATATAGATATTAATGATGATATTGATTATGACGATGTACTTAGGCGACTAGATGATTTTCGTTATTTTTCAAAAGATTTCCTTAAAAATGCACTTACCTCCTCTGGTATTAAGATATGATAAAAATTGACGATAAAAGGAATTGTTGTGGATGTTCTGCTTGTTATAATGCATGTCCTCAGAATTGCATTATAATGTTACCTGACAAAGAAGGGTTTTTATATCCATTAATCGACTTAAATCTATGTACAGATTGCAAAATTTGTGAAAAAGTTTGTCCTGAACTAGATCGGTACTCAGAAAACATTATAAAACAAAAAGCATTTTTAGTTCAACATAAAGACGAAAAAATTCGACTTCAAAGTACGTCTGGTGGTGCTTTTAGTGCAATTGCTGAATATGTCATAAGTAAAAATGGAGTCGTATTTGGTGTTGCTTTTAATGATACTTTAGAAGCTATCCATACCTATGTTGAGAATATTGATGATTTACATGTATTTAGAAATAGTAAATATGTTCAAAGTAAAGTTGGTAAAACATTTTCACAAGTTAAACATTTTCTAAATCTAGGACGTTTGGTTTGTTTTAGTGGAACTCCCTGCCAAATTGAGGGATTACTCAAATATCTCAATAGAGATTATGAAAGTCTAATTACAGTTGATTTTGTTTGTAGAGCTGTACCTTCTCCTTTGATTTTAGAAAAGTATATTCAAATGCAAAAGAATAGATTCGGTAATGAATTTTCTAACATAATGTTTAGAGATAAACATTATGGATATAAATATTCTACACTTTCAATATTTAGTACTAAAAAATTTAAAATATATCATGAAGGAGTTGAGTCTGATCCATATTTAAGAAGCTTCTTCTCTAATATTAGTGTAAGACCAGCTTGTTATAAGTGTAGCTTTAAGAAAAGATATCGAAAATCTGATTTTACCCTTTGGGACTGTTTTACGGTTGATCGTTTTAATAAACAAATGGATGATGATAAAGGAACGACAAGAATTCTAACTCATTCAAATAAAGCAAATATTATATTACTAGAATTAGCAAATAATATTCATTTCATAGAGATTGATGTCGAAAAAGTAATAAAGGGTGTTCGTGAAATGTTCGAATCTATTCCCATTAATCCCCAAAGAGATCAGTTTTTTGTAGATCTTATAAAAATGGAACCAAAGCTTTTGTTTGACAAATATTTTCCTCGTACTTTTGGTCGACGATTAGAGCGAATCTTGAGAATATTTAGTGTGAATATGGGTGTATATAGATATATGAAGAAATTTGCAAAAATCTTTTATAAGAATAAAGCCAATAAGAAAAGATAATCATATTTAATGCTATCTTTTATGTTTTATTTAAAGACGATTTACCACATAAACACAACATCAAACTTCTTTATTTTTTAAATTATATATACTAATTCATTGTTAATCTAAAAATCAATTAGTTTTGTTAGTCTATTGTATAAAAATTATGATAAAATGAAAAACCCTTTAATCAGTGTGATCGTTCCTGTTTACAATGTTGAGAAATATATCAATAAATGTGTGGATAGCATAATTTCTCAAACATATAATAATTTGGAAATCTACTTAGTAAATGATGGAAGTCCAGATTTATGTGGTGACATTTGCGATAATTATTCAAAAAGTGATAATCGTATAAAAGTAATTCATAAGGGAAATGGTGGATTATCAGATGCTAGAAATGTAGCTTTGGATTTAATTCATGGAGTTTATGTTATTTTTATTGATAGTGATGATTTTGTAGCAACTGATTATATAGAAACATTATATGAACTTATAAAAACTTATAATGCACAAATTGCGGTGTCTTTATTTTATGATTTTAAAGAAGAAGAAGAAGTTATTATACAACAATTTAAAGGTAAAATTGAGTGCCATAGTGCTATAAAAGCATTGCAAATTATGAATTATCAAAAACAATTTGATAATACAGCATGGGGTAAATTATACAAAACTTCTTTATTTTCAGGAATTCGTTATCCCAAAGGGCTAATATATGAAGATTTACCTACTACTTATAAACTTTTTTTAAATGCGGAAAAAATCGTTTCTATAGATTATAAAAGTTATTACTACTTAATTCGCGATACAAGCATTGAAGGAAGTGAATTTTCTGAATATAAGTTAAATTGTATGTTAAAAGTAGTTGAACTATTAGAAAATGATTCTACTAATTTCAGAGAAGCGAAGCGTTCTTTTGACTGTAGAATAATTAGTTTCCTTTTTCATATTTTAATGAGATTACCTAAAACAAATACTGGAAGAATAATTGTTATACATAAAATTAAAAAATACAGATTTAATGTTTTATTAGATCCTAATGCTCGTTTTAAAACAAGAATAGCGTGCTTACTAACATATTTTGATATAGATTTTATGAATGTATTTTTTTCTATAATAAACAGGAGGAGAATTTATAAATGAAAAAAATATTACATATAGGACAAATCATTGGAGGTCTAGATGTTTACATTCGCAATGTAATTGAATATTCTTCATCTGATTTTGAATTTATTGTCGTTCATGGTAAAAAGGATAATTCAAAACCAATATTAAAAAATTCAAAATTAATTAATGAATATCAAATTAATTTATATCGAAACCTTAACCCGTATTATGATTTAATTTGTATTATTCAAGCTATTAAGATAGTTTTAAAAGAAAAACCAAATGTAATACACTGTCATAGTGCAAAAGGCGGTGTAGTTGGCAGAATTGTGGGTTTTATTACAAACACAAAAACATTTTATACACCACATGCATTTTCATTCTTAGCTACAGAAAATAAACTAAAACGAAAATTTTATATAGTAATTGAAAGATTATTAAAGTTTAATTCTTTTTTATTAGCATGTTCTGAATCTGAAAAAGTATTAGGAATTACTAAAATTAAATATAGACAATCACATGCTTTAGTTTGGCAAAATTCAGTTCCCGATGCGACTAATGTAGAAATTAATTCTAATTTCGGTGAAAATGATGATTTTCTATGCTACATCGGTAGACCTTCATTTCAAAAAAACACTTTTTTTCTAATTGATGTAGTACAAAAAGTTGTTGAGAAAAATCAAAAATTTAAGTTGTACTTATTAGGAGTTGGATATCATTCACCTGATTTAAAAATATTAGAAGATTTAATAAGAAAATACCATCTAACAAATAATATTATTCTTGTTGAATGGCTACCTCAAGAAGAAACATTTTTATATATTAAAAAATCATTATTTTATATTAGTGTTTCACGATATGAAGGACTTCCATTATCTATTTTAGAAGCAATGTCGCTAGGAAAACCTATTATCGCATCAAAGGTGTCTGGTAATGTTGATTGTGTAAAGAATGAATTTAATGGATATCTTTTACCTTTAGACGTTCAACTATTTTCAGAGAAGATAACAGAATTGTGGCATGATAGAGAAAAAAGAGAGGACTTTTCTATTAATTCGCGATTAAAATATTTAAACGAATTTCAAATTGAGAAACAAATCAAATTTTTAGAGCATATTTATTTAGATTCAAACAATAATACGCCACAAAATTAGGACAGCATCTTTATATCTAATTAAACATAACTTTGGAGAATTATATCAATTATATAAACATTCCATTTTAAAATAAAGCCCTTTATTCATCAATAGAAATGATAGTTCCGCTCTATTAAAACAAAAAATAATATTCCTAAAAAATTTTATTAATTTAAATATTTGACATTAATTCTTCACACACCTCAAATACAAGCCATAGCTTTTGCCTGATTGATATGATTTAAGAGGAACTGACTTTTGGTCAGAATAGCCATAAATACTTGTAGCAAAATCGGTATTTGAAGAGTCAGAACTAGAAGTCCAAAATGTTGCAGCTTTATTTTCGAAATCGAACGAGGCATTTGCAAAACGACAACCAGCCATTTGCATATCAAAACCACTTACACCACCAACAAATAATTCCTTTGATTTTTTAAATTGCGTAAAGATTAAGTTCCACTCATCAATTGAAGGAACATGCCAACCAGCCAAACAAATACCTTGTGATTTTTCTCTGTTTTGACCATTCATAACAGCAAACCAAGAATAAGCTCTACCATATTTTTTACAATTTTGATCAACATTCATATAACACCATGAATTGCGTGAAAAGAAATTCAAATTTTGAGCCATCCATGTTTTACCACCAATTTGAACGGTTTTATAAACCTGACCATCGCGATTATCAGTTACTGTTGATGGAGTAGATGTTGTTTGAGCAAACGCATTTAAAGTAAAGCATAGTATTGCAACAACAATTGATAGATTTCTGCCCATAGTTTTATCGTTTTATATAATGAGAACTATTAAATGTCAAATTCTATTTTTGTCGTTTCGACTCCGCTCAACAACCGGACGCTGAGCGGAGTCGAAGCGGAAGGTAGCTTAATGCAACAACATTTCATTCTTACTACTTATGTAAACAAATATAATAAAATCATCGAAAGGTTATTCAATAATTGCGGATTTTTCGGGTTAACGATTAATGATCAATTTCCCCGTTTTTATTTCACCTGTAGTACTGATAAGTGAAACATAATACAGACTATTGGGCAAATCAGACAAATCAAGCATTCTATCTGCTTTTTGACGACGAATTTCTTGACCTAATACCGTTTTTACTACAATCTCAAATCCTGAAATATCTTTATCAGCTATTGCTATTGTACAAATTCCTGTTGTTGGATTTGGGTATATCAATAGATCGTTTGAGTGTTTTGTTATTTCTGTAACTTTTACAATATTCGGATTTTTATCGAATACTGGTCGTAGCATTATTGGATTAGTAATAAGTGATTCTTGCCAATCGAGACCTGTTTTAAAGAACAGTTTCTTTTTAACTGTTTTATTGAGATCGACACCAACATTTAGCAATATATCTTGTGGTTGAATCCAACCAATATAAAACGTTTGGTTACGATCAAATATAAGTTTATTCGTAGTATCTATAATACTTTCGGTCTTAATTGGATACAATGAAAAAAGATTGACACCTTTAGCATAATTGATATATTCACCCGATTGTTGTGCAAGAAGCTTTCCTGGTTTTCCTTTATTATCGGCCCAAACACAAAGGTTAAACGTTGGATCGGTCGTATTGAGTGTTTGATTAAAATAGATTAATATTGAATTTAAGGTATCTCTTTTATAGGTTGTGAATTTATACGCTACCTGAGCATATTCAACGCCACGTATCCCCCAGCCTGCTTCTGACGATCCATCATCATATGAATAATAGTTATAAAATGACTGCCGAATTCGCACGGTGTCATTCCAACGATAATCTTCATGTAACGGACTTTCATTATCGGTATAAAACATTTTTATATCGAAATCACTATATTTATTTACCGTTGAATCTGCATTTTGCAGAAACATATCGTAAAGACTTATTGATCCATTAAAATTTAGAGTATCAAGCTTTGCAAATAACGAAGGAATATCTTCGTTTCCAAATGGTTTTTTAATAAGACTATTCTTCTTTGTTCCTTCATCTTGAACAGTCATAAACCAATCAACTTTTCGTAAAAGACTATCAGTACTTTTAATATCATAAGTCAGATAGCTTTGAATTGATTCTTCGTTTATATTAAAAACGTGATTGTAGGGAACAGAACTATAGTCATCATAGATCGACGCATCAACATTTCTCAGTTTTAAATCTGGTTCTTCAAAACTACTAGTATGATTTGAAAGAATGGTAACCTCATCAAGATTCCATTGATCTTCGTTTCGTGCATGACTTAAATCGGTACTTAAGCTAGCATAATTCACAAAACGAAAACGAAAGCCCTTGCGTAAATACGATTTGGAGATTGGTACTATATATTTTGTAAAAGAACTTGCGGTTAAACCGTCTGACGATATCGACCATAGTTCATTCCAAGCCCCATTTAAAGCATTTTTTGATTTTGTTGTTAATGCAGTGGAACCATCAAACGGGCTTCCTTCCATATCTCTTCCAAAAGAAGCTGTTTCACGAGAAGTTGTATCAGAAATATAGACACTATCGCTTTTGCTATACGAAATTGTATCTTTGATAAGCATTATAATTTTTGATTTGAAATTAGGAAGTGCTGTACTATTTAAATCCGATGCATTGACAACTAGAAGTCCAAGCGGTGGTATGCGAGTTTCAATAGAACCATCGTTTGGTATTTGAAAATATGACCTTTTCAAAGGAATTTGTTTGGATGTATCAATTTTTGTAGTAATTCGATTTAATGAATCATTGAACAAATAATATCCACCAATATTTACAATCGTATCTGTTGGATTATAAAACTCAATCCAAGATGATGCTACCTCATTAATGATGATGTTTTTTGTAGTTGTATCATGTGGTACATACCATTCCATAATCAAAGAATCAAGACTTTCAGGCATATCACCAATTCCACCCGGCTGAACAGAAAAGCTAAGATAAAGACTATCGGAAGTTGAATATGGTTTTATCGTTTTTTGATGCATTTTAGAACCTGTAATATATTCGTATCCCAATGCTGTTTTTGTGAATATTGAATCATTAATTGCTCCATAAATATAATGTGGAATATTTTGCCCATTTACATTAACGAAATACGTTGAATCAACCCGATAAAGTGTGTCAACTGATGTATAAAAATAAACTGCCGAAATAAGAGATTTAAACGATGTATTTACTTTGTAATACATCGAATCACTAATCTTATCAAACGATCCAGAAGTATTTCTTTTATACAAATTATCGGATATTGCACCTACAATGTGATTCTGAAAATTAAAGGGTTGCGAAGTTAAAGTATCAGCAGCAAAAACAGACGATGATGCATTATAATGTAATAATCCATCAGAACCTAATGCATCGAATGTTGCAACGCCTAATGACGGTGGAAGAATGCAAAAAGTATTATTGATATACACATTTTGATCAGCCCAATTCTTTTGATAGGGAAATACTCCTGGACGAGCAAAATCATCATAAAATGGAAGCGTGAGAAAGTCTGTGTAAGGCAATACAAAACCGGTTGATTTTAAATGTGAAACATTTTTTCGAGTAGCAATAATTGTATCGTTTTGACCAAGCATAAAAAGTTCTTCTGTTTGCGAAAAAGCAGTACAAGTAAACAGAATGAAACCGATAATTAGCCAGCCTTTTTTATTCATTTTCAAAATCATTAATTTCTTCACTTGGCTTTGCTGATTGAGCTTGTTTTTTCAACCAAATATCGATAATTGAACCTGGCATTAATTGCTTCCCTTCACCAAATTGAGGGTCCTGCTTCCAAACAACAACATCAAGCGAATCCATATAGGTTTTTACTTGACCATCAAAAACCGTTGCTCCAACATTAAGCATCGATGTTGAAATTAAAGAAAGCGCATCACGATAGGTTAAGCCAACCAAATTTGGAACTTCTGTCTTTACGCCATCACCAATTCCCATTCCAAGAACGAGATCAATCTTCGATCCTTTTTGAATTTTAGTTCCTGCTTTAATTTTGCGACCATCAAACAATTGTTCCAACACATAATTCTCGGCATAATCGGGCTTGTAACGAAGCTGCCCAAGTTCCAATCCATAGGTTTCCATCATTGTTTTAGCTTGTCGAAATGAGATATTCACCATATCTGGCATTTTTATCAATTCGGGATTAAACGAAGAAAGGGTTAAGAAAATTACTCTGTTTTTCTTTATATTAACTCCTGCCTTGGGTGTATGATCGACAACCGTTCCTTTTTTCTGATTTGGCAAATAAATTGAATCAACTATTTGCAATTCAAAGCCATATTTCACAGCAATTTCTTGAACCTGAGCCATCGATTTACCTCTCAAATCGGGCATTGGCATCTTTTCTCCATGACCTGTATAGTAATTGAGAGTTATTGATGCCAAAAGCATAATTAAAAGTAACACAAAAGCAAAAATCGTAATGTGTTTATAGAGTACTCGGCGTGTTAGAAATTTTAGAAAATCACCCATTTTGTAAATCTAAGTGGTTGGTAAACGAAAATACAAAGATATTATTATTTTAATGTGCTAATTTGTTATTGCGAATAAATCGTAAACACGAGAAATTCATTAACTCATTTTTCGCACTAATTTCACAACATTTTCAACATGATGTGTATGAGGAAACATATCGACAGGTTGTACTTCCTTTATTTCATATTCGTCAGCAAGCATTGCCAAGTCGCGTGCTTGGGTTGCTGGATTGCAACTTACATACACTATTCTACTTGGTTTACAATATAAAATGGCTCGCACAACATCTTCGTGAATTCCAGCTCGTGGCGGATCGAGAATTATCACATCAGGATGACCATTCGTATCAATAAATAATTGGGTAAACACATCTTTCATATCACCGGCGACAAAACTTGTGTTGGTGATTCCGTTAAATGCCGAGTTTTTCTTTGCATCTTCAATTGCTTCGGGCACATATTCAACACCTATAACTTTCGATGCTTTCGATGCCACAAAATTGGCAATTGTTCCTGTTCCGGTATATAAATCATAGACAACTTCAGAACCAGTTAAATCGGCAAAATCTCTAGCTATTTTATACAATTCATAGGTTTGCTGCGAATTGGTTTGATAAAATGATTTCGGTCCAACAATAAATTTCAGACCTTCCATTTCTTCAAGAATATAATCCTTGCCATGATAGCAGATAATGTCAAGATCGGCAATCGTATCGTTTCCTTTGCCATTTATAACATACATCAAACTTGTAATAGTTGAAAATGCTGCTTTTAAATGTTCAAGCAAAGCAATTCTATCTTTTTTATTCTCATGATAAAATGAAAGAATAACCATTACCTCGCCCGACGAAGCAGTTCGAATAATTAAACTTCTTAAAAATCCCGAATGCTCTCTAATATCGAAAAATGTAAGATTATGTTCTGTTGCATAAGCTTTTACTTCATCACGAATTCCATTCGAGGGATCGGCTTGTAAATGACATTTCGTAACATCTACAATTTTATCAAATTTACCCGTAACATGAAAACCAAGGGCATTGAAATCGGTAATCGAATCGCGATGTTCCATATCTTCATTGGTTAACCATCGTTTATTCGAGAACGAAAATTCCAATTTATTTCTATAGAATTCAGTATTTGCCGAAGCTTTAATTGGATTTATTTCGGGAAATGACAATTTGCCGATTCTTTCGAACACGTCTTTTACCTGTTTTGCTTTATAGAATAGCTGTTTATCGTAGGGTAAAATTTGCCATTTGCATCCACCACAAGCACCAAAATGTGTACAAAATGGCTGAATGCGGTCTTTTGAATATTCGTGAAAGAGAATGGGAAAACCTTCTTGAAAATTGGAACGTTTGCGATTAATCTGAACATCAACAACATCGCCGGGAATAACATGCGGTACAAATACGACCATATCATTAACACGAGCCAATGCAACACCTTCGGCAGCAACATCGGTGATAAGTACTTTTTCGAGTATTGGGAATTTTTTCTTTTTCACGTAAAATCAGTTTATTTATAATGCAAAAATCATACATTTGAAGTTAAGAAAAAAATAATTCTACAATAGCTTATGGATATAATAACACACATTGCCTTAGGAACAGTTATTGGTGAAATTGTATTAGGTAAAAAGGCAGGTAAAAAAGCTTTGCTTTGGGGTGCAATAAGCGGAATTATTCCCGATTTCGACACCTTTTTCATTTGGTTTCTTGATCCAAGTCGTGCAGCATTATTGCATCGAGGATTTACGCATTCAGTACTTTTTTTAATCATAGTAAGTCCATTGGTTGGATGGTTTATTTCGTCATTAAATAAAAACAACCACGATGTTAAACCCAAACATTGGGCAATCCTTATTTTCATAAATGGGATTATCCATGTTGGTCTCGACTTATTCACAAACTATGGCACAGGTTTTTGGCTGCCATTTTCTCAAGCCCGTTATGCCTTTTCTACGATAGCAATTATCGATATTTTCTTTTCCTTACCCTTATTATTTGCAATGTTCTGGCTCATTTTTTCGAAACAAGAAACGAAAGCTAGAATCATAATACCATGGTTTATGCTTTTTCTTTCATTTCTGTATTTGCCCTATACAGTTATAAACAAAGCTCATGCGAATAGCGTATTTGAGAATGCTCTGCATCGACAAAAGCTACCTTTTTTTCAAGTAAAAGCGTATCCACAGGTACCAGCAAATTTTTTGTGGCTTTGTATTGCTAAAACCAAAGACGGATATTGGGCAGGATACTACAACCAATTACGAAAAGACAGCATTCATTTCCGTTTCGTTCCTAAAAACGATTATTGGTTACTCGATTACGAAAACAACCCAAAAATTCAACGTCTGAAAAGATTTTCAAAAAACGAATATAGCATTGTTCATACCGAAACAGGAGACATTATTTTCAGTATTTTGCGATTCGGTTGGTTAGGAACATCACCAAAGGCCGAACCATTGATGTCATACCAAATTATTCCCAAAGGTGATGATGTTATCGTTGTGAAAAGGAAACCAGCTTTGAAGATTCAGAACTAATGGAAACAATACTCATTACCGGTGGAAGCGGATTAATTGGAAAACACCTGCAAAAAGTTCTTTTTGAGAAAGGTTATGATGTTCAAATCCTAAGCAGTAGACGTTCGAAGAATAATTATTACTGGAATATCGAAACTGGTGAAATTAATATTGAGGCGATTGAGAAAGCCGACCACATCATTCATTTAGCTGGTGCCAATATTGGCGAAAAACGTTGGACAAAGCAACAAAAACAATTGATACTTGAAAGTAGAATTAAATCAGCAAAATTGCTTTTCAATACTATTCAAAAACGTGAGCAGAAACCCAAAACCTTTATTTCAGCTTCGGCAATTGGATACTATGGCGCAGTTACATCAGAACATATTTTTTCGGAAACAGATGAACCTGCAAACGATTTTCTTGGCAACGTTTGCAACAAATGGGAACAAGCTGCCAATTGCTTTGAAGATTTAGGATTGCGCGTTGTAAAACTTCGAACAGCAGTTGTACTCACTAAAAAAAATGGTGTACTTGAAAAAATGGTAGCCCCAACTCGACTTGGCTTAGGAACTAGTTTAGGAAGTGGCAAACAATATTTCCCATGGATTCATATTGACGATCTTTGCGAAATGTATGTTAAAGTAATTTCGGACAAATCGATGAATGGTTCATACAATGCCGCAGCACCTCAACATTGTACGAATAAAGAATTCACCAAAGCTATTGCAAAAACATTACACAAACCACTACTTTTACCATCTGTTCCATCCTTTCTACTTCAACTTGCATTTGGAGAAATGGCAAATCTGTTACTACAAGGAAGTAGAGTTTCCTCGCATAAGATAATTGATGCTGGATTTCAATTCCAATTCCCGACTCTTGAATTAGCATTAGCTGATTTATTAAAATAGAAATGGCTCACAAACTTTTTGTGAGCCATTTCTATTTTAGTACTATTACACTCTTAATTCTGTATTGGCAAAAACGAATATTCTTTCGAATACTTTAGCATCTGTTGAACATAATTATCGGGATAGGTTATTTTAACATCTACAATGGAACTGTCTTTACCATAAACAGGCGTATATTCAGGATTAACAAAACCACGATACGATGGTAAATCGAGTTTTTCGAAACGTTTTAAAACTTCCTTATGTAAATTGATATCTACAGTTACTCCATAATTTTCGACTAACGCTTTTGCTGCATTAAAATCGCCTTCAGATGTTATCCGTTGAATCTCTTTTAATAGATCGCCGAACAATATATTCAACTTTGAATAATCACGAATGACAAAATAGGTTTTACCATTTTTTACAACTTTCTCGATTACATTTTCGGCATTACCTTTTTCATAAACCCATTTTGCAATAAGTTGACGATTGCGCATGTGCGATTCTTCTATGTTCTTTCCTAACTCTATTCGCTTTAATTGAGTCATCAAACCACCTCGAATATAACCATCATATTCAGCTTTAGCAGCTTCGATACTTGGCAATAGTTTTAAATCATAGATTTTTGGCGACATCATATAATACAAAGCAAACAAATCAGCTCGCGCCTCCTCTATTGTTGAATGATAATTTTTTAAATCATCGGTTTTTACTCCTGGCATTAATTGACCTGAACCATGACCTAAACATTCATGTAAATCGGTATGAAGATTTGATGAAGCATAACCATATTTTTTAGCACGTTCCACTTGAGCTTTGTCGAATGCAAATTCTTCAATTGAACCACTATTTACGGTTGCCTGATCGTACGCATAACAAATATTTTCGAGAGATACCGATTTAGAACCATAGTTTTTTCTAATCCAAGATGAATTAGGCAAGTTGATGCCAATTGGAGTTGACGGATAGCAATCACCACCAAGCATTGCAATTGTTATAACTTTAGCCGAAACACCTTTTATTGTTTTCTTTTTAAATTTTGGATCAACAGGCGAATGATCTTCAAACCATTGCGCATTTGCACTAATTATTTCAGTACGTTTGGTTGCTTCCTCATCTTTAAAATTAACAATCGATTCCCAGGTAGCTTTCCTACCGGCAGCATCACCATATACTTCAATAAATCCATTGACAAAATCGATGTGCGAAACGGTATCTTCAACCCAAGCAATATTGTATTTATCAAAGGTTTCGAGATCACCCGTTTTGTAAAATTCAATTAACTGTTTAATCGTTTCTTTTTGTTTATCATTTTCAGCGAAATCTTCGGCTTTCGATAACCAATAAACAATTTTCTCAATTGCCGAAGAATACATTCCTCCAACCTTATATACTTGTTCCTTTAGTTTACCATTTTCCTTAATTAATTTTGAATTAAGCCCAAACGACAACTCTTTATTCTTAGCATTATCATGTTGTTTCTTATAAAAGTCATCAGCTTCTTTTTGCGTCACATTTTCATAAAAGTTATTTGCCGACGAAGCAATAATATCATGTTCAGGATCTAAATTCACCCGTTTGGCATCGACTTCCGAAGCAAATAACAACGTTGCCAATTTATCTATAAACGAGGTTCGGGTTTCATCTTTTTGCAATGGTAAATCGGCATCTTTAATCTGCGACAACAACAATTTAAAATAGTCTTCCGAAAATTCAGGTTTAAATTTATCGGTTGAGTAATGGTGATGAATGCCATTCGAAAACCAAACTCGTTTCAAATAATCTTCGAACTTTTTCCACGATTCCGACTTTTTATCTCCCGTATAGTTTAAATAAATACTTTCAAGTGTTTTTCTGATGCACAGATTATGCTTATAGTTTTGATCAAACAGAATATCGCGACCACACAATGCTGCTTGATTTAAATAATAAATTAAGGTTTTTTGTTTTACTGTTAATTTCTCAAATCCAGGAACTTGATAACGGAGTATTGCCAAATCAGAAAAGCGATCTATTTGCCAAGCAAAACCTGATTCCTTTTCTGTGATTTCTTTTTTAGTGTCGTGATTGCAAGCTATTATTGAAAGTGTCATACCTACGGTGGCTAAAATTATTTTATTCATATCAAAAGCAATTTATCTGATTAAAATTACATTCAAATCTACAAAATTATAAACGAATTCAAAATATAAACTTCACTTTGGAGCAAAAAAAAAGCCCGACCGAAGTCGAGCTTAAAAGATATTAATCTAATTAATTATTGTTTAAATGTCCAAGTTTCATCAACGGATGTTTGATCATCATTATTGGTAATTGTTGAAGTAGCAAAAGTACCTGTTCCATAAACCGAAGTTTGAGCAAGTTTAGAATTATCAGTTTTAATTCTTTTAAGTTTTAATTCTTTATTTGCTAATCGAGTAATTTCAAACGTTCCAAATCCAGAGATATAAATTTCTTCCTTTTTGTCTCCAACATAGTTCCAATAAGCATTTGTCACACTTGTATTAGAATATTTATTTCCTGTAGAAGAAAGACTATTATAAGTACCATCTAAATCTAACGAAGAGATAGAATTTCCATCACCATCGATATCATAATTATATGAATCAATACCATTAACAGCTGTTGTACTTGTTGTAGATAAAACAGGACTTGAATTTTGAGTAATAGTAAATTTAGTCGCATTTCCATTTACTGTTGTACAAGTAACATCTCCGTTTTTGTCAATTTTCATTGTTAATTGTTGTTCAACAGATTTTGATTGTTTTATACTTTTTGATTGAACAGTACCAAGACTAGGAGTTATTATTTTCGAATAATCAATATCAGTAGATTTAACTCCACTAGAATAAGATGTAGTAGTTGTAATTTTAGAAACTGTTGTAGAACTAGAAGAATTAGTAGAACCGGTAGTAACATCTGTATTATTTACAGTAGCGGTTCCTTCTATAGAAGATAATGTCCATTCGCCTTCTAATCTAGAATCACGACTTCTTAATGAAATAGCAGGATCATCAGCTCCTTTTTTACATCCAGTAAATGCTAAAGCACCAGCAAGTGCTAAAAAGACTAATTTGTTAACGTTTTTCATAGGGGTTGATTTTTAAATTAAACTTTATTTATTTTAAATATTTTATAATAATTGTATGCAAATATAATAGTTATTTTAAAACAGCAACAGCTAAATGGTGTTTTTTACTGATTACGATGTTTTTTTTACTAACTTCTTTTGAATTTCAACACCTTGGAAACCTTTATAGTAGAACCATATGATAGCGTTTTATTCGAATAATTAACATTTTCTCGATTTGAGATTAATGTCAATTCTTTCCAAGCTAAACGATCCAATTTAAAGGTGCCATATCCTTGTAAAACAATACCGTCTTTATTCTTTTTATCTGTTGTCCAATACCATTCATTTTTAATGACTCTCAGTTTATAAACGGTTACCGGATTAGTCTTATCATATTTCTTACTTGAAATAGAATCGGTAAATGTTCCATCCTCGTTAATTGTGAGAATTTCCTTATATACAGAATCTTTTGTATACGTTGGAGCCGATAAAATTTTTAAACTATCACTAGAATAAGTGGTAAAAAAAGAATAACTTTCTGGATTCAACCGTGATGTACTTGTAATGGTACTATCAATTGAAATATCATGAATATTCCATATACCAACAATACGTGAATCCCTTGAGCGAATAGAAAAAAATGGATCGTTAGCACCTTTTTTACATGAAATCGAAATTGCAAATACCGATGAAATTATTGCGGTTATTAAAAGTAGTTTTTTCATTATTATTTATATTTATGAGTTGCTAAGTACGCAAATCTTTTTGAATTAGTATGTTTAGTTAAAAATTTCTTTTTTTGCTGCTAACAATGTATTCTTTAGTAACGAAACAATTGTCATTGGACCTACACCACCAGGAACAGGTGTAATAAAACTACATTTCGAAGCTACTTCATCAAATTTAACATCACCAGTAAGTTTAAAACCCGATTTTGTTAATTCTGATTTTATGCGAGTTGTACCTACATCAATTACTACAGCACCTTCCTTTACCATCGAAGCTTTTACAAAATCGGGACTGCCAAGTGCAGCAATAATAATATCAGCTTGTTTACATATTTCTTCAAGATTTTTTGTTCGGCTATGACAAATAGTAACCGTAGCATCGCCAGGATTTCCTTTTTGTGACATAAGAACACTCATTGGGCGACCTACAATATTACTTCGACCTAAAACAACGCAATGTTTTCCTGCCGTTTCTATTTTATATCGTTTTAGTAATTCCATGATTCCAGCTGGTGTTGCTGAAATAAATGCAGGCAAACCAATTACGGTGCGTCCAACATTTACTGGATGAAAGCCATCAACATCTTTTTTGGGATCAATAGCTTCTATTACTTTTTGTTCGTTGATGTGTTTGGGTATTGGAAGCTGAACAATGAAACCATCTATATCAGCATCATTATTCAATTCATTAATTTTCGCTAAAAGTTCAGCTTCGGTAACATCATCTTCGTAACGAACTAATGTTGATGTAAAACCAACTTGTTCGCAAGCTTTCACTTTGTGACCAACGTAGGTTTCACTTCCACCATCGTGTCCAACAAGAATTGCTGCCAAATGTGGAATTTTACCGCCTTTTGCTTTTATCGCTGCAACCTCAGCTGCTATTTCATTTTTAACCTCGTCCGAGATTTTTTTACCGTCTATTAATTGCACCTCTTATTAGTTTTGAGTTTTTAATTTTGAGTTCTAATTTAATTGATTTTGAATTATGTTTTTCTATCTAAAAACTCATAACTCAAAATTCACAACTATTTTTATTTCATCATTGGCATATTTTTCATAAGCTTAGCTGCTTGTGGTCCGCCACCGGTAACCATTTTCATCATTTTGCGCGTTTCGTCGAATTGTTTTATCAAACGATTAACCTCAGTAATACTAACACCACTTCCAGCAGCAATTCTTTTTCTACGTGAACCATTTAACAATTCAGGATTTTCACGTTCTTGAGCTGTCATCGATGAAATGATTGCTTCAATTCCTTTGAATGCATTATCGTCAATATCAATATTTTTCAAAGCTTTACCAAGTCCTGGAATCATTCCTGCAAGGTCTTTCAAATTTCCCATTTTCTTTATTTGTTGAATCTGAGAAATAAAATCGTTGAAATTGAATTGGTTTTTGGCAATTTTCTTTTGCAGTTGGCGAGCTTCTTCAACATTGTATTGCTCTTGAGCACGTTCAACAAGTGAAACGATATCACCCATTCCCAAAATACGGTCAGCCATACGTTCGGGATAGAACATATCGATAGCGTCCATTTTCTCACCAGTACCAACAAACTTAATTGGTTTGTTTACAACCGAACGAATCGAAAGAGCAGCTCCACCGCGTGTATCACCATCTAATTTGGTAAGAACAACGCCACCAAAATCTAATCTATCGTTAAATTCTTTTGCAGTATTTACAGCATCTTGTCCAGTCATCGAATCAACAACGAACAAAATTTCAGAAGGATCGACAGCTTTTTTGATGTTTTCGATTTCCTTCATCATCGTTTCATCCACAGCCAAACGGCCAGCAGTATCGATGATTACAATGTCATTTCCGTTTCTCTTAGCTTGTTTAATAGCTTCGTTTGCAATTAAAACAGCATCTTTAACATCGGGCATTGTAAAAACAGGAACTTCGATTTGTTCGCCAAGTACCTTTAATTGTTCGATAGCCGCAGGACGATAGATATCGCATGCCACTAGCAATGGATTACGGCCACGTTTGCGTTTTAGCATATTAGCTAATTTTCCCGACATAGTGGTTTTACCAGAACCCTGAAGTCCTGCCATTAAAATTACTGCTGGCGAACCTTTAAGTACAATATCAATATTGCTTCCTCCCATGAGTTCGATTAACTCATCGTGAACAATTTTGGTCATCATTTGACCTGGTTTTACAGCTAAAAGAACGTTTTGTCCAAGAGCTTTTTCCTTTACCGTTTCGGTAAATGTTTTGGCAATTTTATAGTTAACATCGGCATCGAGTAAGGCACGACGAACTTCTTTTAGAGTTTCTGCTACGTTAATCTCGGTGATTTTTCCTTCACCTTTTAGTAGCTTCATTGAACGATCTAACCGTTCACTTAAATTTTCAAACATAATTGATTAATAGATATTTTTCTATTCTTTAATTTCGTCGCAAATGTAGTTAAATATTTATCAACTTGGCAGATAAAACAGTCTGTTTTTCGAACGTTACTTGATATTTTTAAAACTATAATACAGTCAAAGAATTATATTATTCTTCTAAATAATCCAAATCTTTATCGAAGGTTTCTTCAATTAAAAACGTTGCAGTTAATGCTATTCCCAAACAAACACTACCAACAATTGCAGCAGATGTAAGTAAATTGGACTTATCCTTCAAAAAGAGTACAGCCATTGAAATTGGGACAATTGCTCCTCGCACAAAATTGGGTACTGTAGTAGTAACTGTTGCTCGTACATTAGTTCCAAATTGTTCCGAAGCAGTGGTTATGAAAACTGTCCAGTAACCGTGTGCCAATCCCATTACAAAAACCACAAAATAAAACAGCATTGCCGAACAGCCCGAAATAGTAAAATACCAGACTATAATAGCTATCAACGAAAATAATGAAAGTAATAATGCCTTTTTACGAGAACGCAATTTTTGGCTGATTAAGCCTATCAAAAAGCTTCCTAATGATATTCCAACATAATGCCACATTACAGCAGTACTTCCTGTTATTTCAGTTTTTAAATGCAAAGCCTTAGCAAACTCAGGAGCTTGAATTACCAAGATGCCAACGATAAACCACGATGGAATTCCAATCATTATACAATATAAATATTTTAGGAAACGCTTGCGATTTGTGAATAAACTTAAGAAATTACCTCTCGACACTTTTTTGTCTTTTGTATGAGCAAACATTCCCGATTCATATACAGAAACTCTTAAAAGTAAAAGGGATAACCCTAAAGCACCGCCAACCCAATATGCAACTCGCCAATTAAACATGTCGGCAACTAAAAATCCAAGGACTGCACCAACAATTCCTAATCCAGAGACGACAGTTGTACCATATCCACGAGTTTCTTTACTCATTACTTCCGATACAAGCGTTATTCCAATTCCTAATTCGCCAGCAAGGCCGAAACCAGCAATAAATCGTAAAACAGCATATTGTTGCATATTCTGAACAAATCCGTTTGCAATATTCGCTAAAGAATACAAAGCAATCGTAAAAAACAAAACGGGTAATCGCCCACGTTTATCGCCCATAATTCCCCAAACGATTCCACCGGCAAGCATTCCTATCATTTGCGTATTTAACAGAAAAATACCTTTTACCATTAACTGATCTTGAGGAACACCAATTGCAAGTAAACTTGGTACACGAACAATTCCAAACAGAATTAAATCGTAGATATCAACAAAATAGCCTAATGCAGCTACAATAACAATAATATTGAAGGGATTTTTACTTAGAATTTTTGAGTTCATCGACGTTAATCTTTTAGATTTACACAGGGTTGATAGCAAATTCCCCTCTGAATATTAATTGCAAATGTAAAATTATTAGTCGATTGATTTTCCACAATATAACTTAAAAAATGGAGATTCCCGCAGAGACGCAATGCATTGCGTCTCTGCGGGAATCCATCACCAATTTATCAACAACCCCAAATTATAACCAATTAATTGGTAGATTTGATTTCTATTCTAAACGTTATTAAAATGATAATTGCATCAATTATTCTATCATTAATTTGCCTCATAATTAGCAGTTTAATATATATAAAACTAAACAAACATGAATCATCAAATCTAACCGAAGAAATAGAACAACTTCTGCAAACCGAAGTAAGAAATATTCGTTCGGATCTTAACGATGGTTTCAGGAACAACCGCGAAGAATTAAATAAAGGAATTGCAACCTTCCAACAATCGTTTACCGAATCACTACAAAACACATCGGAAAAACAAACTCAGGCTTTCGAAAAATTAATTGAAAAGGTTGAGTCAAAACTACAATCGATTAAAGAATCGCAAGATACTAGTTCGAAGGAAAATCGTGATGAACTTCGCAAATCGCTGAAAGAATTCCAAGATTCGTTTGCTCAAAATGTAAAAGATTTCAATGATTTGCAAAAACAAAAATTTGAGGAAATGACTCGCAAACAAGATGAGTTGGTAAAATCGACCGAATTGAAACTCGAAAAAATGCGCGAAACAGTCGATGAAAAACTGCACAAAACATTAGAAGAGCGTCTTGGTCAATCGTTTAAAATGGTTAGCGAACAATTGCAAGCAGTTCAAAAAGGATTGGGCGAAATGCAAACATTAGCGTTAGGAGTTGGCGATTTAAAGAAAGTACTTTCTAATGTTAAAACTCGTGGTGTGCTTGGCGAAATTCAGTTAGGTAACATCTTGGAGCAAATAATGGCTCCCGAACAATACGAAGCAAACGTAAAAACCAAACCGGGTTCGAACGATTTGGTTGAATATGCCATAAAACTTCCAGGCAAAGACGAAGCGGGAAAAGAAGTGTATTTACCTATCGATGCCAAATTCCCTCAAGAAGATTATGTACGACTGCAAACAGCTTACGATGCTGGAGATATTACAGGAATAGATACTGCGACAAAAGCATTAAACATTTCGATTAAAAAATTCGCAAAAGATATCAGCGAAAAATATATTGCCCCACCCCATACTACCGATTTCGGAATAATGTTCCTTCCGCTCGAAGGATTATTTGCCGAAGTGGTTCGTCAACCAGAACTTATTGCAGTACTGCAAAGAGAATATAAAATTATTGTAACTGGACCAACAACACTTGCAGCAATTTTAAATAGTTTGCAAATGGGATTCAAAACTCTTGCTATTCAAAAAAGAAGTAGCGAAGTTTGGCAAATATTAAGCACTGTTAAAAACGAATTTGGTAAATTTGGCGATGTTTTGGCAAAAGCACAAAAGAAAATTCAAGAAGCAAGTTCGGAAATCGACACATTGGTTACGACCAGAACAAATAGTATAAATCGTCAATTAAGAAATGTTCAGGAAATGCCTGGGGAATTGAAGGCGGAACCGGAAATTTTTAATGAATTGGAATAATATATATATTGTAACGGTTCTATTTGTGTGATGGTTCTGCTAGAGACGTTGCATGCAACGTCTCTACAAAAGTGGCAAATTAATTCAAAACTAAAAACTAAAATATGACTCTAATTAAAAGTATTTCAGGAATCAGAGGCACCATCGGAGGTAAAGCTGGTGAAGGACTTAGTCCTATTGATGTTGTAAAATTTACTGCAGCATACGGAACTTATATTAAACAAATGTATGGTATAACTGGTGGAACCATTGTAGTTGGTCGCGATGCTCGTATATCGGGTGCAATGGTAGAATCATTAGTGGTAAATACATTAGCAGGAATTGGCTTTGATGTTGTATCACTTGGCTTAGCAACAACACCAACCGTTGAAATGGCAGTAACTGGCGAAAAGGCACAAGGTGGAATAATTATCACCGCAAGCCATAATCCTCGTCAATGGAATGCCTTAAAATTATTGAATGCCAAAGGTGAATTCCTCAATGCAAACGATGGAAAACAAGTTCTTGAAATTGCCGAAAGCGATACAATTGAATTTGCAACTGTTGATACAATGGGGAAAATCACCGAAAAAGCAAATTACGAAGATATTCACATCGACGAAATTTTAAAACTAAAATTGGTTGATGTTAAAGCAATTGCTGCTGCGAATTTTACCGTTGCTATCGATTGCGTAAATTCGGTTGGTGGAATTGTACTTCCAAAACTATTAGAAAGACTTGGAGTTAAAAATGTAATTTCATTGTATTGCACTCCAAATGGTGAATTTCCTCACAATCCAGAACCATTGCCCGAACATCTTACAGAAATAGCGAAAGTTGTAAAAGAGAAGAAAGCAAATGTAGGTTTTGTTGTAGATCCTGATGTTGACCGTTTGGCGCTGGTTAATGAAGATGGAACAATGTTTGGCGAAGAATATACTTTAGTTGCTGTTGCAGATTATATTTTGGCACAAACAAAAGGAAATACCGTTTCAAACTTATCATCTAGTAGAGCTTTACGAGATGTAACAGAAAAACATGGTGGAAAATATACTGCTGCAGCCGTTGGCGAAGTAAATGTAGTAACCGCTATGAAAGCAACAAATGCAATTATTGGTGGCGAAGGAAATGGTGGTATAATCCTTCCTGAACTTCATTATGGTCGTGATGCTCTAGTTGGAATAGCATTATTCTTAACTCAGCTTGCTAAATCGGGCAAGAAATGTTCGGAATTACGTGCAAGCTATCCAGCCTACTTCATCTCAAAAAACAAAATTGAATTAAAACCGACTGATGATGTTGATGCCGTTTTGAAAGCTGTGGAACAAAAATTTGCAAACGAAAAGGTAAACACTATCGATGGTGTAAAAATCGATTTTGAAAAAGAGAAAGAGTGGGTTCACCTACGCAAATCGAATACAGAGCCAATTATTCGTATTTATGCAGAAAGTCAAAATGAACAAAAGGCTGGCGAATTGGCAAATAGGATTATTCAAGAAATAAAGAAGTTAATTTAGTATTCCCATAAAAAAACCTACAAAAAATAATCTTTGTAGGTTTTTTTATGCCATATTTTTAAATTATTACTTTATAACAATTCGTTTATTTTGAACAATATTTTTCCCTTTAATTGTAATAAAATAAGTACCTGCTTGCAAATAGCAGATATCTGCCAATTTTATTTTTATCGGACTTTTTGAAATCTCAACTAAACCAGAACACATTTGAATACCCGATAAATTTTCTATTGATATTGAGGCTGTTTCCACACAAACCCCTTTTACAATCACTGTAGATTCTTCTAGGAATGCAGGATTAGGATATATAACAAATGACACACTATCATTCTTAATATCAATACTTTCGACAGAACTATACACAAAATTGCCATTAAAATCTGTTTGTTTTAATCTATAATAGTTTAAACCACTGTAAGGATCTTCATCGATAAACGAATAATTATGAACATTTGTTGATGTTCCTGCACCATCACAAGTATATATTGAACTCCAATTTTCTCCATCGATTGATTTCTCAAGAGTAAAATAATCATTATTTGTTTCTGAGAGAGTCGACCATTTAATTTTCACATTATCACCTGATATAGAAGCATTAAAAGTCGATAATTCTATCGGCAACAAACTTCCAGGGATTCCAGCTCCAAAATTCGAAAATGTTGAAATTCCAGTAGTATTAGCAATTGTATAAGGCCCAGAACCAGTAACAGTACCACTCGGTTGAGCGTTCCATAAATCATCGCCGCTAGTATGTCTATTCTTTGATAATACTGCTGATGACCTATTGGAGGCAAATGTAGCACCTTCTTCAGTTGAAGTCCATTGTAATTTAATTATAGCATTGATGCCCGATTGAACTACTGGTGTTATGTCCCATGTTCTATTAACAAGCTTAATCAAATCGGCTGCAATTGAACCAGTTAATCCATTTGCATAAACACCCGAAAATACTCTCACTTTAAAATCTTGTGCGGTTCCACTGTTAGTTATGGAACAAGGGGTATAACTTGAATTTGACACTCCTATTGGAAAAATCTTTTCCGATCCATTTACTTGTAATAATTTCAAATATCCCGATGCCCCTCCAGCATTGTACGCTGAACTAGTTATAATAAAACTAGATGCAGAACCTCCCGAAATTGCCGTTGCCGTTAACGTATATGCCCCAACATCAACATTTCCAGCTGTTAATGTTAATGTATGTGTTGATGATGCATCTTTCGATAATATCACTTTGTTCGATGCTTTGTTTATTGTTAAATCATAGAATGCAAGTGAATTTGAACCTGAGATTGTTTGATCAACAGTTCCATTCATTGTAAAAATACCTGATCGAGCAGTAAAAGTTCCATTGTTTACAATATTACCTTTTGAACTAATAGCATAATTGCTAGCAGAAATATCAAATGTTCCCGCTGATATAGTTAAATCATTATTAACGGTAATAGCTCCACTTATTGTTTTAGTACCACTTCCAGAAATTGTTAAGTTCCTATAATTGGCCGATGAAAATACCGATTGTGTGGTTCCATTATAATTAACCGTGCTTGCATTTGCATCGGTTGTAAACGTTGAAATAGCATTTGTTGCACCTCCCAGATTTAATGTATGAGTCGAACTACTCATATCAATCAATCCTACACCAGAAAGATTTCCAATTACTGAAATAGTTCTATTTGATGATCCAAAAATCATCGAATTATTGTTTCCTATAGATAAATTTCCATGAACGGTAAAATCTGAACCTAAAGTTGTAGTTTTTGTAGATCCAACAGCAGCAAATGTTAAATCATTAAAATCTAAAATACCTGCTAAAGTAGAATTTGCAGATTGTGTAAAGGTAGCATTACATACTTGATTTGCGGATGTAAATAAATCAATTGTACCACTATTAGATACAGCAGTAGATGAAAGCGTATGTGTTGCATTGTACGCACTAACATTTACGGTACCAGATGCACCAACATTTAAACTTCCCGATATTGCCAAGTTTTTAGCATACGAAGCACTACCAAAAGTAAGTGTACCATTCGTTACATCAACATTTCCACTAACATTGAGCGTTGTTGCAGTTGATCCTCCTAAAACGAAAGTAGAACCACCAGTAATCGAAATACCCGAAATTGTTGGCGATGCTGTTGTACTAAAACATTTAAAAGTTCCACCAGAAACAGCAATTGCTAAATTTGAAGCATTGGTTATTGAGCCATCTAATTCAACAGTTCCGGCAGAACAGGTAAATGGAGTACTCGGATTAGGAACATCTAAATTTCCTGACACAAACAAGCTTGCACTTCCTGTTTTTGTGATTGATGTTGATGCTATTCTCAATTTTGGAATATCAATTGAATTGTTTACTTGAATATATTTGTTTGTCCCATTCATCACAAAATAACCTGCATAAGTTGGGACTGGACTTGGTAATGGAGTACTATTAGCATCACCTCCTGGTTTGTTTGTTTTATTGGTACCATCCGATTGATCTGCATCAAGATTACCCGCATCTGAACAGATTACATTTCCTGAAACAGTAATTGTACCATCATCCCAACGTAAACCATGAGTATCATTGTTATATCCTAAAGATAAATCGCCCGAAACATTTAAATTTCCACTAGCCACATTAAGTAATCCTTGTGCTGGTATATTCCATGAAGAAAGATTTCCTATCAGTAATCCTCCATTAACGTTTAATGTATTTGTACCAGATATTGAAACTTGCATCAAATTAAGTATTGCAAATCCTTTAACCGTAACATTTTGATCTATAACAAGCCAACGAGAATTATTATTATTATACCATTCGGCACCACAACCAATTATAATACTATCGTTTGCAGTTGGCGAACAAGAACACGAACCTCCACCACAGCTTGTTGACCAATTATTTGCAGAACTCCAATTTGATGGATTTCCACCTATAAAATAATATATTTGACCAACGGTACCACTACACGCAACGATTGTTGCACCAGAATAACCACCACCAGTAAACGTTACATTTTCACTAGTATAATTAGCTGCCGATAATCCCGATTTTAAGCGAACATATACAGCTGTTGCAGACAAGGTAGCCGATGAATATGCAATTGTTGTTGTACTTCCATACGTTCCACCGGATGTATTGCAAACCACATAATCTGTAGGTGCTGTAACAGTTATATTTCCAGGAGCATTTGTTAAATTTAAACCACTTAGATTAAATGACTGATATGCTGATGGTCCAGAACCAACAACATAGGTAAAATTTGATAATGTTGCAGAGCTAACAGATAGGCTTGCAGCAGCTGCAATTGTTTGAATTCCACCAATGTAAGCTGTCCCAGTTTTATTCCCAGATGCAAAAGTAAGATTAGAAGTTGTAATTGCTGAGGAAACTGAAAGCGTATTAGATATTGTTGCTCCACTAGCAACATCAACTGTAATCCAAAAATAACCTGTTGTACCCGAACTTATAACTTGTGTAAGTCCAGTAAAAGTATGAGTTCCGGAACCCAAACTTGTTGTGATATCTGTTCCGATTTGATTTGCAGTACTTAAATCATCAGATGTATTAAACCATAATTGATATTTTGTTATATCGGAGGCTGCTGTAACAGTTGTACTATATACAACAGAATTTAATGTTGCTGATGAAGTAGTAATAGCCGTTGTAAATTTATAAATTGCATTTTTCAATGATGATTTTGCTACATTTGATGCTGTTACAGCAGGATTTGATGAAGATAAAGCAATATCAGGTGTTGCAACTACACATTGAGCAACTTGCGAAGAATTTTGAGAAGTTACATTTGTTCCTGGTGTTCCAGAATAAGGTCCACCAACAGCTATGTACGAATTAGAAGAACCAAATCCAGAATGCATTGTGAAAGTATTTGTATTTACAAATCGAGCATACTGACCAACAGTTGTTGGACCTGTTATATTTCGACCACTCCAATAATTCGAAACAGTAGTAACTGTAGTTGTTGTTCCACAATTTAAAATTAAATTTCCATCGGCAGCCCAATTTAACGTTGTAATTGTATTATTTCCTGAAATAGTATATGTACCGTTTGAATGTTCTAATTTAATATTGCTATAATTTCCATTACCATCTATTGTATATGTACCAGCACCATCTTTTAAATAGAGATCGTTTGCTCCTGCTATTGTTCCATTGTTAGTAATTGAGGATCGTATATTCACACAATAATCAACTGTAAATGTCTTACCAGAAACAACTATCAAATTATTGATATATGAAGTCCAACAAGAACTATTATTTGAATGATTAACAGCATTATTAATTTTCACTGTACCATAATTATGTGCAGTATAAATATACTGAGTACCAGAAGTACCAATATATTCAACCGTTAAATTTGTTAATGTTTGCGATGTTAAAGTATATTGTGTACCAAAATCATCTGATGAAGAACTTGCTCCAACTCGAGTAACTTGAATTGTTCCACTTCCATTTAACGTTCCACCACTTATTACAGAAGCAGCAGCAGGTGTAAATGTTCCATTAACGGTTAATGTTGTATTCGTAAATGCAATATTTGCACTTGATGAACAACTGTGACCTGCTTGAACAATAAAAGTATTTCCAGATGTAGTAAAATTTGAAGGATGCGATCCAGTTCCATCTGTAGATGACCACCAACTATTTACACTAGACAAATCGGCAGCATTTTGTGAATAGAATGTTGTATATACAATTGCAGGAATATTGAATGATGCTGAGTTCACAGGTGTTAATCCAGTACTTGTAAAAGTAATTGTTGCACCAGTAACAGATGAACCATAACCAGCAGTTATGTTTGTAAATGTTGATGTTCCACTTACACCTGCTTTTGTTGTTGTACCACCAATTGTCCATAAACTTGATGTTGCAGTTGCAACGACATTGGCTGTACTTGTTGTTGTATTGCTATATTGATCTTGAATTAAAACAACCGGTTGTGTTGCTAAAACAGCACCATTACTTGCGGGTGCAACAGGTTGAGTTGACATTCCTAATTTTGTAGCTGCACCAGCTAAAATAGCTTGACTTACAGTTGCATTAGAATAGCCCGTTGCTATAACGGTAACAGTTTGAGTTCCTGCAGTTCGCAAACCACTACTAGAACTTCCACTTGGTTTTAATGTTAACGTTCCAGATCCAATTGTATAATCCGTAGTTACAGTTAAGGTCGTAGAACCATATTTAACACTTGTTATTGCAGCTCGCCATGTGGAATTATCTGAAAATGTAAGATTAAAATTAGCATCTACAGTTGGATTTGATGCCGCGGTTAGTGTTGGTGGAGTTGCCCCACCTCCAGTTACGGTTACAGTACCTGTTGCAGTTATATTTCCAACATTAGTTCCAGAAAATGCTGTGGTCGTATTAACATTTTTAGATCCAAAAGTTACTGTAGAACCCGTAGGATTAAGAATGACAGTACCAACTTGAATAGGATTACTTGTGCAATTTGAAAAATCAATTCCCGGTACTACATGATCATTGGCAATAGTAAATGAACAATTTGGTGCGGTACAAGTGCCTGTAATATTTAATTTCCCAGCATTACTTGCTGAAGTATTATCAGTAAAAGTAGTAGCTCCTGTTTGACAATCAAAATTACCTGAAATAGTTAAATCATTTTGTGTTCCCATAGTAATATTGGTACTATTTGATAAACGCAAATTTGGTATTGTTAAACCACCGTTAACTTGAATGGTTTGAGACGTTCCATTCATAATAACATACCCCGAACTCGCAGAAATACTAGTAAAATTACTAACTTTACTAATGTTCCCACTTATGGATAAATTATAAGTACCTAAAACAAGTTGCTCACTACCCCATGATCCTAAAGTAATATTTCCACAAGCTGCTGCTGCTGTTAAAGTAATGGTTCGACCATTTCCAATTGTCACAACATCTCCTGCAGCAGGGTAATCAACTCCTGCAACATTGTTTGATGTATTTCCCCATGTTAATCCATCATTCCAATTACCATTTCCTCCAGTCTGAACCGAAGTAAAAGGTGATCCTGATCCAAAACTAAAAAGAGGTATAAACCCTATCATTCCGATAATTAAGAAACTTTCTCTCATTATCGCATTTAATCCTCGCAGTTTCATATCGTTTCTATTTCTAAAATTATCAAAAATCTTTAAAAGATCTTAACCCCATAAAAAGATGCAGAATCTTTCTACTATTATTGTACTTTGTTTTGACTAAATTTGTTACGAAATTACTCAAAAATAATTACAGTCAAATTATTTGCTATCAAACGAATACAAAAAATACACATAGTTGAATACAGTACTAAATGATTGGGCAAACCATACTTAATAATGGTCAGAATCTATAGTATTGATTTTGCGCACATTAAGAACTCAAAAAATCTTGAATATTTACAACTATTTTATTGAGCAATGTTTTAAGTGCTTCTTCACTTAACCATGCAATATGAGGAGAGATAAATAATCGTTCTTTGTTTTTAATTTGTAGCAATGGATTGTCGACATTTATTGGCTCAACGGCTAATACATCGAGGCAAGCACCAAAGATTAATTCTTCATCGAGAGCTTTTGCCAAATCGGTTTCATGAACAATATTCCCACGACCTACATTGATGAGAATTGCATCTTGACGCATTTTTTGTAGTTGTGGATATGAGATAAGATTGCGAGTATTGTCATTCAACGGAGCGTGAATTGAAACAATATGTGAGGTTGCCAATAATTCATATAGATCTACACGTTTATAATCGGCTGTATTATTGGTTCCTGAAGTAGAATAATAAACAACTTCACATCCAAATACAGTAGCAATGTCGGCAACTTTTCGTCCGATTGCACCAAGTCCAATTATCCCCCAACGCTTACCTTTTAACTCCCAAAAACTAGGGCCAAAATGACAAAACACATCGAGTTTTGCATACTCACCCGATTGTACATAATTATCGTAATATGCAGGTTTCGAGAGCATATAAAAAAGCATGGTAAAGGTATGCTGAGCAACGCTATCGGTCGAATATCCCGCAACGTTTTTTACTATAATTCCTTTTTGTTTAGCATAATCTAAATCGACTAAATTCATACCCGTCGCAGCAAGACAAATCAGTTTAACATTAGGACATGTATCCATTATTTCTTTATCCATCAACACTTTGTTGGTGATAATAATGGTTGCATCGCCAATATGTTCGATTCTTTCAGCAAGGTTTGTCGTTTGCCAAATCGTTACATCGCCAAATTGTTCAAATATTTTAAGTGTTTGGTTATCGGCAATAACTTTTGCATCGAGGATCGCTATTTTGTTCATTTGATTATGTCTAAATTTAATATTGTACAAACAATAAATTGCTTGAACTCTATTGAGTTATTTTATGTAATTCTAAAATGCCTTCTCCTAAAGGTTTCGCATCAAGTACAAAATCAAAAACGCCTGTTTTAAGACATAAATGATAATCCGATTCGGGCGCATGAGCATGACCATCAAAAAACCGTGCTCCTGATGTTCGTTTTATCTCTTCGGCTTTAGCATCAAAATCAAATGGTGTTCCTTCTAATTTGGCTTTAATATATTCGGCACAAAAAGTATCTTCTTCGGTTGGATAAAGCGTTGCATAGCCCATACAACAAAGGGTTACATATTGTGGATTCAGTTTTTGAATATATTCAACTATAGCATCTGCATTCACAAAACTTCCCGTCAAAAGGACATCGGCACCTTCAGCAGCAGCAAGTAGACCTTGTGTTCCGGAACTTGTTGTGTGAACAATCGTTTTACCTATCAAATCATCTTGCAAAAATTGTGTTGGTGAATTACCATAATCGAAACCTTCGGGTTTTTTTTCATGGCGTTCGCCTATAAGCAACCAATCGGGATGTTCTTGTTTTAAGCGATATGCGATTTCAATATCGGCAACGGGATAGACCGATTTTACTCCTTTATCGAATAAATAACAGGACACTGAAAATGCACGAAACACATCTATCACCACTGCTACACCTTTTGCTGCTTTTGCTCCAGGCAATAATTGCCCAATTGTTATTTCCATTAATCCAAGTTAAAAATTGACTGCCCAAAAATACATATATTTGCAGGAATAATCTGATTGATATAAATCAGTTATTATAAAGTTTTCAAAACCCTTCGACAAGCTCAGGGTGACCAAAGAGTCTGCAAATTCAACGCATATGGTTTGTCATGCTGAGCCTGTCGAAGCATCAGAAATTACAATTATGAATTATAAAATTGAAGAAAATATTCGAATTGATAAATGGCTTTGGGCTGTTCGGTTATATAAAAGTCGTTCATTAGCAACCGATGCGTGCGAAAATGGTCGTATTAACATTCAAGGAATGCGAGTAAAACCATCGAGGAATCTCAAAGTTGGTGATGTGATTGAAGTTAAAACGCCGCCAATTACCCGCTCATTTATTGTAAAAGGATTACTAGCTCAACGACTTTCTGCAACACTGGTAAAAGAATTTGTAGAAGATATTACACCACCCGACCAATTGAAAATTTTAGAAGATAGCAGATGGCAAAAAACCGTTTATCGCGACCCAGGCGAAGGAAGACCTACGAAAAAAGATAGACGAGATATTGAAAAACTGATTGGAGATTAGATATTAGGGGTTAGATATTTCAATTCAAAACTAAAAATTCAAAATTCAAAACAAGAAACATGCTAATAGCTGAACAAAAAAGAAAAGAAAACATTGCCGAATACATCTTGTATATCTGGCAATTAGAAGATATTATTCGTGGATACAACTTCGATATGGCAAAAATTGAAGAATTTATTGTAAAGCCATATCAACAGCCAATGCATATCAGTAATCAGATTCGAGAATGGTTTACAAATATGATTGAAGCTATGCATGCTGAAGGAATCACAAAACAAGGTCATCTCTTATACATAAAATCGATAATCCAAGATTTATCCTCACTGAATATTAGCCTGTTGCAAGATCCTAGTTATGCTGAATACAAAATGAAATTCGACAAAGCTGTTCCTGCAATTCATGATATTTTGATAAAATCGAATGGCGCCATTAAGAATGAAATAGACGCATGTTTTAATGCTTTATATGGATTTTTAATGCTTCGATTACAAAAAAAAGAAATTGGACCTGATACGTTGGATGCCATAAAGAAAATAACAGAATTCATGAATGCATTGACAACCATCTATCATAAGCAAGATATTGAACAAGAGTAATATAGTAAGACGTTACATGCAACATCTGTACGAAAACATGCTTCGTTTCTTATAACTCATTACTTTTTTTTACCTTTGTCTAATAAATAAAAAGAATATGGCACATTTACTTTCTCCATCATTATTATCGGCTGATTTTGCAAATCTTATTGAAGATATTACTTTGGTAAATAATTCGGAAGCCGATTGGTTTCACATTGATGTGATGGATGGTGTTTTTGTTCCAAATATTTCGTTTGGGATGCCAGTGATTAAACACATTAAGAAACACGCAAAAAAACCATTAGATGTTCATTTAATGATTGTTGATCCCAATCGTTATATTAAAGAATTTGCCGATTGTGGAGCTGATATTCTTACTGTTCATTATGAGGCATGCACCCATTTACACCGAACCATTGAAATGATTAAAGCAAATGGCATGAAAGCAGGCGTTTCGCTTAATCCACATACGCCAATTAATTGTTTGGAAGAAATTATTAATGATATCGATTTAGTCCTGATAATGTCAGTTAATCCTGGTTTTGGTGGACAAAAATTCATAGAATCGTCAATCACGAAAATTGAAAAACTGAAAGACCTCATAAATCGTTCGGGAGCAGACACTATTATTGAAGTTGATGGTGGTGTAAGCGCATCAAATTACAAAGCAATAGTAGATGCGGGTGCCGATGTCCTTGTTGCTGGAAATGCAATATTTGCTGCTCCCGACAAGTTAAAAGCAATTCACGATTTGAAAAAATAAACCACAGAATTTCGCTATGCAAAACGAACCTTTCTCAATAAAGAAAAGACTCAAAAGTTTTGTGTATGCTTTCAATGGGATTAAAATCCTTATTCGAGATGAACACAACGCTCGAATTCATTTACTAGCAACGATTTGCGTAATCGTTCTAGGATTTTACCTCAACATTTCAACCCTAGAATGGATAGCTGTTTTATTTGCCATTGGTTTTGTCTTTGCAATGGAAATGACAAATTCGGCTTTTGAAAACCTGTGTGACTTTGCATCGCCCGAAAAACATGAAACAATTAAAAAAGTAAAGGATTTGGCTGCAGGAGCAGTATTATTTTCGGCAATTTCGGCATTGATTATTGGTTTAATTATTTTTATCCCTAAGATTTTTTTAATTTACAGAAAATAACAACTCTGTTTCAATTTTTCAGTGTACCTTTCAATATAATACTTTAGTATTATATTTTACTCTCACGAAAAGAAAGCTAATCCTATGTGTTTTTCCCCAGAAGCAAGTTTTGTTGGTGGAATTGTTATTTCATCAATTGGAATTGCAACCATAAAAAAAGTTCATAATCCAAAACAAATAGTATTTGCAAGTATTCCATTTATTTTTGGTATCCAACAAATCACCGAGGGATTTTTATGGTTAGCACTGCAAAACCCCAATTATGGCTATTTTCAAAAGGGAAGTACCTATCTGTTTTTAGGCTTTGCCGAAGTATTGTGGCCAATAATTACTCCGCTATCCGTACTTTTAATGGAAGAGAATAAATTAAGAAAACGTTATTTATCTATTTTATTAGGCTTGGGAATTGCATTGTCAAGCTATTATGCCTTTTGCTTAATATCGTTTCATGTTAGACCACAAATTCTCAATCTCCACATACATTATTATACCGATTTTCCAAAATCAATCGCACTGATGGTCGTTTTTGTATATATGATAGTTACTATAATGCCATTTTTTGTTTCAAGTATAAAAAAAATGAATTTGTTTGGTAGCTGCGTTTTTCTGTCGGCTTTGGTTACCGCTATTTTCTTCACACAATATCTTACTTCGGTTTGGTGTTTCTTTGCAGCATTGATAAGCGGTATTATTTACTGGATTCTGAGAGACTCAAAAGATGCTTTCAACCTTGAAAAACTACGATTACTAAAAGATCAAATTAGATCTAAATTTGAAAAATAAAAAGAATTGCAGGTATACCGACATCAGATCATTTAACTATAAATCTTTTTTCGATTATTTTATGCGATTTCAAAATGACTTGAAGAATATACATTCCTTGATTCAAATTCTCAAAATCAAGTTCTGATTGATAAAAAGAAGATTCATAAATCGTTTCACCATAAACATTTATCAAAGTAATTGATGCAATATCACTTTGATTTCCAGTAAAATCGATATTCACTTTGCTTATCGATGGATTTGGGAAAACCAAAACCGTTAATTCACTTTCATTAATACAGGTTGTAATACTTACGACCTTTGAATATTTGCTTTTTCCATTAAAATCAGTTTGTTTCAAGCGATAATAGTACATTCCAGATAACGTTTCAGAATCAACAAATGAATAATTTAGCAAGACGTTACTGTTCGAATTTTTCGAAACTATTTGTCCAATAATTTCAAATATTTTACCATCGGATGAACGTTCAATGGTAAAAAAATCGTTATTCGTTTCTGAAGCTGTTTGCCACAAAATATTTACATGGTTACAATCATTTTGATTTAGTTCAAAATCGACCAATTCAATAGGTAAAATTCTATTGCAAGGTACGAATGAAATATTATCCAATGCAAAATCGTTTCCAGATGCCGCAGTATTTTGATTTACAATACTTATTGTATCAGAGGTTACGCTTCCTGAATACCATGTTGCATAGAAGGTATGCCATTGCAACGAATCTGGGGTTGCATTAAATATTGAGCCTAACAACTCTCCATTCACGGAAAATTGTAACTGTGCTGGTGAAGTCGGATGAACCGATGCAACATCAGTTACAAAATAATAAAGTGTATTAGGATCGACAACTATAGTTTGCTTCCAAACAAACTGATTTGCAGTTGGACTTCCATTTATTATCATCATATTACCAGTTCCAGCAATATCATGATTTACAGCAAAATTACTATGTAAATCTCTGGGGTTATTCCAAACGGAATAATATCCTTCAGGATTGAGCTCTGATTGTCCAGGACCATTTGCAACATAAATATATTCACTTGTAAAGCCGGTATTGCCATCACTAAACTGTCCATTTACAGCTCTATCGGCACCTCCAACTTGATAACCATCTGGACATTGAGAATACCCCATTGTTGCATTTAAAACGATGCAGAAAAACAATGATATTTTGAAAGGCTGAAACATTATTTCTCATTTAACGTGATTTACAAAACAAAATCAAACTCAACATAATTTATACGATTTTAGTTACAAAAAGTTCGTGGAATTACCCAACTATAATCCTTATTTCAAGCTATATCGTTCAACTTTTTTACAGCAAATTCCGAAAAAGGCTTTAACACTCACAAACATCAATTATTTAAAGGGAATAACAATAGAATTTTATTGAATAAGTAGAAAATTAAAAGAATAATTTTCTACTTTTGAGGCGAAAATAAAATTACCTTAGACCTATTTATATACGCTAAAAAGAATAAAAACATACTGATGAAAAAACTATTTTTAAGTCTATTTCTTTCAATAATTATTTTAAACTGCGAAGCTCAGTCATTCCATACAGCCCAACAAATTCAAGAGAAACTAAAAATTCAACAAATTTATAATCCAAAAGACTTTTATCTTGGAATAGAAACAGGAATGAATAGTTATACCGGAATTTTGGGTATTTCAGCATTTCTTAGGGCAAACAAAACGTTATTCATAAAAGCGGGCTTAGGAGAAGGAACCTGGGGATATAAAGCATCAATTGGATTAAAATTAGACTATGATTCAATAGGAAAATGGTCTTATGGAATAGGATACTCAATATGTTCTGGTGCAAACAATGTAAAAGCAAAGGTTCCTGTTTTATCGGGACAAACAAAAGAAGTAACGATAAACTACTTAAAAGCTAGTAGTATTAATTTCACCGTAACTCGAAATTGGAAAATAGGTAAGAAGAAAAAAGACAATTTAAACCTTGATTTCGGTTATGCATTTGCATTAGAAAAACAGCCATGGAAAGTTACCGATGGATCTATTTTAGCAAGCACATCAGAAACGGCATTAAAAATAATGCAACCGGGCGGAGCTATTCTTGGTATTGGATTTACTTTTGGCTTATAAAATAACTTTTGATTCTCGACATTTATTCTATCTACAAAACATGAAAAATCTATTTTTTAGCATATTTTTATTAAGTATTCCTTTTAGTCTTTGTGCACAAACCGATTACTACATAAAAGACCATACAATGACTGGAGGTATCGATTTAATAGATGGTGGAGACATTTCAAATTCAATGGTATGCCAAGTTAAAAACGGAAATTCGGTAGACAAATATTCTCCAAATCAAATCTCGGAATATGGTTTTAAAGACGGAAGAACATACAAATCGTTCCAAATAAAAACCAATGATTATTTAAATAGCTATTTTCTCGAAATCGTTGTTTCGGGAAAGCTAAATTTATATTGCTTTAAAGGTGAAAACATTTCGACAAGATATTTTCTCCTAAAAAATGATAGCAATATTCTTATTGAAATTCCTCAAGCTAAAAACGAATACAGAGCATTATTAAAAAAGGTTTTCTGGAATAGTATAGAAGCAAAAAACGAAGTTCCGTATATACATTTCAATTATTACAATCTAAAAAAAGTCTTTACTAATTACAATCATAACAATCAACGTTTATTACCTCGATTCCATTATGGATTTGTTATTGGAAGAACAGCAAGTCAATTTACTGTAGTTGGAAGCAAAAATCTTTATTCTATACCTCAAATAAATAGAAAATGGAATTTCACTGTAGGTGCATTTATGGATCTTCCAATTTGTTCAAGTGGGTTTTCATTTCATCCTGAAATGTATATCAAACGAAATAACATAACTTTATCGTATGATACTATTTATAATAACAGTTATGACGTTTTTATAAACAATAAGTCTTTATCTATCCCTTTGCTATTTAGATACACCATTCGACAAAAAGACAATTGTCCTTTTGTTGAAATTGGACCTATTTATTCACAAGCAATAATAAATAAAAATTCAATTTACGCTTATAGAATGGATAGTAATGCTGTAACTATAACAAATATTACTCATAAAAACATTTTCCAAAATATTAACGGTGGTATATCTATTGGAATTGGTGTGTTAGCAAATATTAACAACAAATATGCAATTGTAAGTGAATTCCGTTATAATTCATTTGCAAAGAAATTAAACGTAATTACTCTAAATGAACTTTCATTCAATTTCGGAATTGAGTTCTAACAGTAAAAACATTAAAATCATACAAAACCATGGATAACAAAGCCATTCTAATTCTATTAGTAGCAGTATTTATGCAAAGTTGTAAAAACGATGAGCCGATACTAAGAGATTTCCCAATGATTAATACACTTTCGGTTACAAATATCGATTCGACTGGAGCAACATTCCGTGGTGAATTACAAAAGAGAGGAAAGATTTCAACAACTTCTTATGGTTTTTTATGGGACATGAACGATCCAACGTTTACATCGTCACATCGAGCTATAGTTGGTACAAATTTACAAGGAGGTACGTTTGAATTTCGTTTAGACTCTTCTATTTTTAATACATATGGATATAAGGTCCGAACATTTGCAACATATGGCAAAAACATTGTTTATGGTAACATACAATCATTTACAAGTAAAGGAAATAAAACAAGTCCATGGTCGTTAATGATTGATACTCCCAACGTAGAAATCAGCTATTCAAATTCAATCAATTCTTTTGTGAGTGATGGGAATGGATATATAATAGACAATTCCTATTCTAAAAACTATATTTACACGCCTCAAAACAGCAGTATATCCATTTCACATGACTCACGAATACCCATTTTTAGTGCAAATGTATTTGAATTAAATAATATTCTCTATACATATAATATCAATGATAATTATATGTACAAATACGAGAATAAAATTTGGAATAAAATACCGTCTTCTTTTCAAATTATTAATAATTATTGGTTTTCAAACTTTTCTGAAATTGTTATTTCAAACTACTTTTTTTTAATAGACAATTATACCATATATAAGTATGATCTTAATAGTAATATATGGTCACAAACATTTTCTACCTTCTATTATGGTTCAATTATAGGAAAAACAGTATTAAATAACAATGCATACTTTTTAACGAGTAATTCTGCTGTATTGGAATTCAATCCTAATAATAATACATTTAAAATAATAACTCAATATCCTGGTGTTATTCTTGATAAAGTTGAATCATTTTCATACAACAATAAGATATATTTTGGATTAGGCATCCAGAACGGTTTATATACCGATTTATGGGCCTATGATCTCGGTTCAAACACATGGCAAAAAACTGAAAAATGTCCAGCTCAATCTCAACAAAATGGTTATAGTATCTTCAATGTTGCTTTTTTCATAAAAGAGAAACTAAACCTTTGTTATGTATATCAATCAATATATAATAATAATACTATAATAAATACGTGGAAATTTGATCCTTCAAAATCAAACATCAACTAACATGAAAAAACAAATCCTCCTTCTCGCAATTTCCATTTTTATATCAGTAAAAAGTAATGCACAATCAAGTTTATATGAAAAAGCATTTTATATAACATTAAACGACGATACCATTCATGGCTATATCAGACAGGATAATGATTACAGTTTAATAAACGATGCTGTATTTAAGAATACACTTGAGAGCAAAGAACAAATTAATTTATTACCAACATCGACCAAAAAATTTGTTATAGAAAACGGTAGAACGTTTGAGCGACTCGAATTGACACACAAAAAAGGTGAAACACTCATTACCAACTATACTTTTGGCAAAACACTGGCAAAAGGTATTTGCAATTTCTATAACATCAGCAAAACTCGATTTGACGAAGACAAAGCTTTTGCTATAGAGAAAGATTGCAGGGTTTATGTCTTAAAACAAGAAAATCATTTTTATGTAGATGAGGAAGGACATATTGATTACGACAAAAAGGTTATTGATTACCATTATTTAGGAATCTTAAAAGCTTTAGTAAGTGATTGTGATAGTTTGAAAAACCTAGGAAAAGTACAACTAGATGAAACCGCATTGCTTACAGTCGTTCAGAAATACAATAAATGTAAAGACATTAAATCGTATACTTCTGTTTGTAAACCAATTGAAACATTTCACATAACAAATAGAATTCAGACGAAACATCTTATTTACCTTGACTTATTGACATTAAAAAAAGAAAAAGTTGTAAATCTAAAACAAGCAATCGGATGTGGTTATTCGTATAATACCTTCAACCCAGATAAAATACGATTAATGTCGTTTTCATGTGGACTCCAATTTTTGTATATGAATTATGAATTTAATGTAGTGTATCGATATTACTCTTATAATACATTGGCTCAAAAAGCATTTATTTCTATTCCATTAACGATGAATATTCATTTTTATAAGAGACAAAATATAATGATTTATACAAGTCTTGGTATAAATCCTAATTATTGTAGAGCATTAAAAATCACAAATGGATACGAATATTGGGGAGATCAAAAAATAACAATAATGTCGAAATTTGCAGTAAATTCGAATGCCTTCGATATTTCAGGGATAGGCGGAATTGGTATAATATACAAACATGCATTTTTACATATTTACTACGAAACACCATCAATATGCCATTTATCGCTCGGATATTGTTTTTAAAATTGAGTGAATGTGTTTCGAAAAACTAAAACAAAACAGTTACAGTTCAGATATAATCATTCCAGCAAACTCCGACAAACTAGTATCCCTAGCTCCCATTATCAAAATAACGTCTCCCTTTTTAAGGTTTTTATTTATTTCTGAAACGAGTTTTTTTCTATCGGCAACATATATTGCCTTTGCTCCTTTTGCTTTCATTGGTTCAATCAAGATGTCCGATTGAATATCCATTGCAACCGTTCCTCCGGCATAATACACATCGGAAACGTAGAAGGTATCTTGGTTGCGTAAAACAGCAGAAACTTCGTGAACCAAGTCTTGATGCATGAAACGAAGTGGCCCGTAACCATGCGGCTGAAACCATGCGTGAACGCCTTTACCAACAGCTTGACAAGCTTTAATTGCTGCTGCAACTTCCGATGGATTGTGTGCAAAATCATCAATGACATACACGCCGTTTTTCTCACCTACCAATTGAGTTCGGCGATAAATGCCTCGGAATGATTTCATAGCAACAGCACAATCATAAACAGAGATGCCAACACAACTACAAGTAGCAATTGCTGCCAAGGTGTTTTCCATATTATGACGACCAATTACAGGAACCGTAAAAGCAACATCTTTACAGATAAAATGTATTGAGAAACCTTCTTGCAAAAAGTCTGAACCAACAAATCCGGCATTAATATTTGTGCCAAAATCTTGCGAAACCTCTTGCGATAAACTTTTTGAAAGTTTATGGTCTTGGTTTACGATGAATTTTCCTCTGGTATTGTTTTTAAAGGTTTGGAACAATTGCATTAATTCGTCAAACTCTTTATGGTCGCGGTCGATATTGAGAACCAAGCCGATTTCTGGTTTGTAATTAACGATTGAGCCATCACTTTCGTCCGATTCGATCACAAGCCAATCGCTTTTGCCAACCCAGGCATTTCCGGGCAAACCTTTTTCCTGCAACGAACTTAAACCTGCACCGGTCATTAATGATGGAGAAAAGCCATTGCTTTCAAGAACATGAAATATCATCGCTGTTGTAGTCGATTTTCCAGACGTTCCACCAACGGCAATGGTTTTCTTTTCCGATGAAATGGCAGCCAATAATTCAGAGCGTTTTAAAACAACTATTCCAAGACTTCGAGCTTTTTGCAACTCAACATTTGATTCTTCGATTGCCGTAGAAATTACCACAACTTGTGTTTGTTCTGTAACTCCCGAGCCATCTTGGAAATAGCATTGTATTCCCATTGTTTCGAATTGTTGCTCGATTTCTATTTTGGTATCACTACCAAATAAGCGGTCGGAACCCGATACTTGTTTGCCTACTCCATTAAGATATTGTGCGATTGCACTCATGCCGGTACCAGCAATACCAATAAAAAAGAAATTGCTGTATGATTGTAATTGAAAGTCCATTGCATTTTAATTTTCGCAAAAATAAACATTTTAAAAATGAGTTAACCACAGAGTTACGCAGAGTTATTCACAGAGTAGAATTGAATGTTTGTTTAATTTGAACAGATAGAGACGTTGCGAGCAACGTCTCTACAAAATATCAACTACGCTCGTTTATGATATCTAGCTATTGCAATAGTAAACACCGTTATTCCATAAACTACTAACGACCAAAATTCCGTTTGAATATCTCTAAAACCAGAACCTTTGAGCAAAATCATTCGAATGATGCGAACAAAGTAAGCCACGGGATTCAGTCGGTCGAGATATTGTCCCCATTTAGGCATACTTTCTATTGAGGTAAAAAGTCCGCTCATCATAATGAATATCATCATAAAGAAAAAGGCGATGAACATAGCTTGTTGTTGTGTATCGACTAAGGTTGAAACGAGTAATCCAAATCCCAAGGCAACAACTAAATACACAATTGCCATTGCATACAAAAGCAATAAATTACCAACAAATGGAATATGAAACGCGAAATATCCAATATTCAATCCTATTGTCATAACAAATAATGCAATACAAAGAAAGGGCAACATCTTGCCAATTAATAGCTGATATTTCTTAATTGGAGTTACGTTTAACTGTTCCATAGTACCAATTTCTTTTTCACGAACAAGATTTATTCCCGAAAGCAACATACCAATAATTGTAACAAGCAATACTAACAAACCAGGAACCATATAGGTTTTATAATTCAATTCGGGATTATACCAATACGATTCGTCGATAGTAATTCGAGTTCCACCTTGCAGTTTTGCAACTTTCATCCATTCGAGAGCAATATTTTGATTGAAATCGGCAATAATTGAATTGGCATAGGCATTTGAAAGACCCGCTGCAACTCCATCAATAGCATTGACACGAAGCTGAATTTGGGCTTTGGTATTACGAATCAAATCGCGTTCGAAATGAGCTGGAATTTCGAGAACGATTTTAGCATCGTTGGTCATTAAATCGTTATTGGCTTCTTGTGTCGAAGGTGTAGCGTTTTTGATAATGAAAAATCCAGTTGCAGCAAATTTATGAACCAATCGTTGCGAATAGCCAGAAAGATCGTGGTCGACTACGGTCATAGGAATATTTCTGATTTCGAATGTCATGGCATGAACCAATACAACCAATTGCACGATGGGCATGACGAAAATGATCGGCAGCATCGATTTATTTCTGAATACTTGCAGAAATTCCTTTTGAATTATGAAGAATAATGTTTTCATTCTGTATTTTAAATATTGAGACGCAATGCATTGCGTCTCTACGAATCATTTATTACATGTTATTCCAACCGAATTTTAAATTTCTTAATGCTTAACAACACAAAGAATAAAAGCATACCTACAAGCACCAATGTTTCTTTCCATATAAATGTAAATCCGGCACCTTTAAGCATAATATCTTTAAGAATAATGATAAACCACTTAGCTGGTAAAATATTACTTATTATTTGAAGTGGAATTGGCATATTTTCAATTGGATATACAAATCCCGAAAGGATAATTGTTGGTAGCATTAAAGCAAATTGCGACATAAACATTGCCACTTGCTGCGTTTTGGCAACCGTTGAAATTAATATTCCCAATGACAATGCAACAAGAATAAATAATATACATTCAGCCATTAACAAAACTAAACTACCAACAACAGGAACCCCAAAAACAAAGATCCCGAGCGAAATTATCAGGCTTGCATTTATTATTGACAAGATAAAATATGGTGTCAGTTTTCCTAGAATTATTTGAGCAGGATTAAGTGGTGATGAAAGCAGAATTTCCATGGTACCAATTTCCTTTTCGCGTGCCAAACTGATCGACGAAATCATTGCCGAAACGAGCATTAGTATCAAAGTCATAATGCCAGGAATAAACATATAAACGCCTTTCATTGCAGGATTATACATCATTCTACCTCGTGTTTCGATTTGAATGGGAAGTTGCTGATTTCCATTAATAGTATTCACGTAAGTTGCAACAATTCCTTTGGTATAATTGACAATCATATTCGCAGTGTTGGGATCGGAAGCATCGGCAATTAAGCGAATCGATGACTTTTGATTTCGTTCGAGCTTTTGCCCAAAGTTTGGTTCAAGTACAATTACTTCCTTAACCTTTCCACGCTTAAATGTTTCGTTAATTTCGTTAAATGAATGCACATTTTCTTCAACAATAAAATAGCCTGACGATGCAATTTTGTTAATCAATTCATGCGAGCGAACATCGTTCGATTGGTCAAAAACGGCTATCGAAACATCCTTGATTTCGTTCGTAATCACGTAACCAAAAAGCATTATTTGAACCACCGGAATTCCAAACACGACGATGAGTGTCCGCGGATCGCGAAGGATGTGGTAAAATTCTTTTCGTATAAAACCTAATAATTTTTTCATTTTTTGTTTGTTTGTGGTAGAGACGCAATGCATTGCGTCTCTACGATGCGTCCCTACAATATTTTTTTACCTTGCCAATTTCAAAAACACATCGCCCATTGTTGTAACATCAAATTGTTTTTTCAATTCTATTGGTGTATCAAGGGCTGCAATTCGTCCATCAACCATTATCGAAACACGGTCGCAATATTCGGCCTCGTCCATGTAATGTGTGGTAACGAAAACCGTGATGCCACGATGTGCTGCATCGTAAATCATACTCCAAAACTGACGACGAGTTACAGGGTCAACACCACCCGTTGGTTCGTCAAGAAATACAATTTTTGGTTCATGAAAAATGGCAATTGAAAATGAAATTTTTTGTTTCCATCCCAATGGAATTTCGGCCACCAACTTATCTTTATAGTCTAAAATTCCAAGATTTGAAAGCATTGCTTCTGCTTTCGATTTAATATCTTTTCGTTTCATCCCGTAGATTCCAGCATAAAAACGCATATTTTCATAAACCGTTAAATCTTCGTACAATGAAAATTTTTGACTCATATAACCAATGTTCCGTTTTATCAATTCCGATTGTGTGTAAATATCGAAACCTGCAACCGAAACCTCGCCCGATGTTGGTGATGACAATCCGCAAAGAATCTTCATTGCCGTTGTTTTGCCTGCGCCATTTGCACCAAGAAAACCAAAAATTTCGCCACGATAAACTTCGAACGAGAGATTATCGTTAGCAGTGAATTTGCCAAATTTCTTTACTAGATTTTTTACGGTAATTATCGTTTCTTGATTGCTCATTTCGCTGCTGTCATTAAATGAATAAAACAATCTTCGATATTGGGTTTAATTTGTCGAATCTCAATTTCGCTATGATTTTTATCGATTAGTGCAGCGTTCAATTTATCTGATTGAACGTCATTATCCTGAAACGTAATATGAACATATTGCCCAAATAAATGAGCCGATTCAACAAAAGATATTTCAGCTAAATCTGCCATCAACTGATGCATATTTGTGGTTCTAACTTCGAAGATTTTGAATGCGAAATTATCTACAATAGCTTGCGGTGTGTCGATCGACATAAATTCGCCATCTTGAATCAATGCAACCCGATCGCACAAACTTGCTTCGTCCATATACGGTGTTGAAACTATGATGGTAATGCCATGATTTTTAACATTTTTCAGCATTTCCCAAAGTTCGGCACGCGATACAACATCAACTCCTGTTGTTGGTTCATCTAGAATTAAAACTTTTGGTAAATGAATTAACGAACAACAAAGTGCCAATTTCTGTTTCATTCCACCCGAAAGTTTACCCGCAGGTCGATCTTTAAAAGGCTCAATTTGCGAATAAATATCTTTGATAAAATGGTAATTTTCTTCGATTGTTGCGCCATAAACGGTTGCAAAAAACTGAAGGTTTTCTTCAACGGTTAGGTCGGTATATAACGAAAAACGACCCGGCATATAGCCAATCATTTTTCGAATTTTCTTGTAATCTTTCACCACATCGCAACCCTCGAGTGCGGCAGTTCCTGACGTTGGCAATAGCATTGTTGCAAGAATTCGTAGCAACGATGTTTTACCAGCACCATCGGGACCAATAAGCCCAAACAACTCGCCACGTTCAACAGAAAGACTCACATTTTTGAGAGCTTGTACGTCGCCGTAGGTTTTTGAAAGGTTTTGTATGTTGATGGCGTTCATTTTTGTTTGTATTTGTAGAGACGTTGCATGCCACGTCTTATTTCTAATTATGTTAAAACAGGAGACGTTGCATGCAACGTCTCTACAATAGTTCATTAAAAAACAACTTCACCTGGCATTCCACTTTTTAAAGCTCCTTTGTCGTTGGCAACCTTCACTTTAAATGCATACACAAGATTGACACGTTCGTCGCGAGTTTGAATGATTTTTGGAGTGAATTCACTTTGACTCGATACCCACGAAACGGAACCTTGCAAAGTATCTACCCCACCCGATGCGTTATCTATTAATACTTTTACCGATTTTCCAATCACCACTTTACTGATTTGATCGCCCGAAATATATGCTCGTAAATACATTGACGATAAATCGGCAACCTTATAAATAGCTTTTCCTGGTGCAGCAATTTCACCTTGTTCAATATAGGTTTCGATTACCGTTCCCGCTACTGGGTTGATGATATACGATTTTTTCAAGAGATCGGAAAGTTGTGCTAATTGAGCATCAACGCTAAGAATTTCGGCATTGATTGCAGCAAATTGTGTTTGAGTTGATGCTATTTGTTTTTGAATAACAGCAAGATTATAGTCGATGTCATCAAGTTGTTTTGCTGGAGCAGCCGATTCTTTTACCAGATTTGCAACACGAATTCGTTCTTTTTGAGCATTTTTCATTTGTTGTTGTAACACATCAATTGATGCTTGTGCCGACTCACGTTTACTTTGTACCAAGGCTTTTTGAGCATTGAGCTGAGCTCGTTTCAAATAGGTTTGCAAAGAATCAATCACTGCAACTTTTTGACCAACAGTAACCGTTACGCCTTCATCAATTGTCAACGAAGTAAGTTTGCCACTCACTTCCGACGACACAATGGTTTCGGTCGTTTCAAAGTTTCCATACGCATCGGAACGTTTGTTTTTGCTGTTGCACGAAGACAATATCAGCAAGGCTCCAGCTAGTATAAGATATGTTTTTGTCGTTTTCATTTGTTTTAAATTTAATAATTTATTTTATTTCAAGACGTTTCGACTACGCTCAACGTCCAATAAACGGTCACTGAGCGAAGTCGAAGTGACTACCTTTGCTTAATTATAATTTCAGATATAATTCTTACTATTTTTAAATGAACATTTGATTTTTCAACCATATCCAATTCTAGTTCTCTATCGTTATCAAATAATCGGCCATCAACTTTTGCAACTGCACACGATGAATTTGTAACAGTATTCTTGCATCATTTTCTTTCGAAAGTTGATTGATAAAATCGAAATTTGTTGCCGTTCCTTGTTCCACTTGTTTAGTTATTACTTTGGTAATTTTGGCACGAAGCTCAACCAGTTTTTCGTCGTTTGCGATTTGCGAAACCATCTTTAACATTTCCGCTTTTTTGCCTTCGAGAGCTATGGTGATGTTTCTAACAAAATCTTGTTTTCGAGTATCGACAATCGATTTTTGAATTGAGAGAACTTGCTTATCGTTGTTCGTTTTTCCCCAATCGATTACATTCCAAGAAAAACCAACACCAACGATTCCATAAGTTTTCCAGCCGGTTTTAAACATATTCAATCCGGGATTTCCATATCCAAGTGTTGAAAACGCAAAAACCTTAGGCATTCGCGAAGCCTGTAACACACCAATCGAAGCATCAATCTTGTTCTTCTGAGCATCCATCACAAGCAATTCGGCACGTTTGATGGTGTTCGAATCAACAATTGCAAGCTGTGGATTAACGAGTGATTTCGATTCTAACAATGAATTGTCGGCAGTTAAGACACTTAAGATTTTCAATGCAGATTTTTTTGCAATTTCGCTTTCATCCTTCTTTTGTTGTAACGACAGACGTTCGGCATCAATAGCATCAAGATCGGTTGGTAATGCGATGCCATTTTTCACAGCTGATTCGAGCGTTACACGACGAGCCTGCAAGGGCAAATCGAACGATTCGAGCTGAACACTCAATTCCTTACTCAGGATGTAAGAGAAATAAAGATTGTTGATGGTTTCTTTCACTTTACTAGCATCGACAGATACTTGCAAAATATTCAACATTCCATCTTTTATCTCAACTTGCGTTCTGTTCTTGGTTAACCCGCCATCGTAAATGGTTTGACGAAGCTCAACCGTTGCTTTGTATTGATCTTTGTTGGGTGTTGGCAGATTAAATTGTGATGCAATTTGTGGAGGTAATGCAACTTTCGTAACATCACTTTGCCAAGTTGCTTGACCAGCAAGCGTGATGGTTGGCAACCAAGCCGTTCCAAACGATTTCACATTCATATCCGATAATTTTGAATACAAATCGGCATTTTGATTCAATGGCTGCGCTTTCAATGCTGCCACATAACATTGCTGCAAACTAACACTATCGGTAGTTTGCGACCAAAGGTTTACCGACAGTAAGATGAAGAAAAGTGATAGATATCGCATATTTTAATATTTAGTAGTTCATTTTTTTGTAGAGACGTTGCAGGCAACGTCTCAATGTATTTTTTCGTCTTCTTTGTTTAATAGTCTTCGCATGAGACGTTGCGGGCAACGTCTCTACAAAACAGCCATTTTATATTTTTATGGAATTAATAATTAAATCGGCACAAAGTGATTTTCGTTCTTCTACAAATTTGTCGAATTTCTCTTCGTTAAATTGCAAAACACCAAACAACATTCCTCGAGCTCCAAAAGGGAACACACTTAATGCCAACATATTTACAAATAACTGTATTGGATCGATAGCTTTTATTTCACCTTTTTCGACCGCTTCTTTTATTTGTTTTACAAATCCACCAAAGGTATTTTGCACATTTATTTGTTGCATTGCGTCGACCACCAATTGTGGATTTCGATTCAATTCGCCAATAATAAAACCAGGAATATATTGATGCTTTTGCATAAACGAAATATGCTTATCGAAAAACAAACGAATTTTATCGAACAGGTGGATTTCACTTAGCATAACACTTCCGAGTTCCGATATCACTTGTTTCATAATCGAAACAAACACCGCTTGAAACAATTTCTCTTTCGAACGAAAGTAATAATGCAACATCGCCTTGTTGATTCCAGCTAAATCTGCAATATCTTGCATGCGAGCTCCATCAAAACCATCGCGTTGAAAAACCACAATTGCAGCTTTAAGTACCTGTTCTTCAGTCGATATTTTTTGTTCTTGTTCAGACATTTTTTCTTTTATTTAATAGTAGTCGCTTCGACTCCGCAACCAAAGTAAATGTACGTTAGTCGCTTCGACTCCGCTCAGCGACCAAATCGCAACGTCCAACTTCTGGTCCCTGAGCGGAGTCGAAGGGACTATCGCTGATTTACTGCTTTTGTCTCATTTTTACATTCTGAAAATTCATGCATCAGATCTTGTTGCTTGTCAATCAGAGCTTTTTTCTTAGCTCGACTCCAACATTGAACTTGCTTTTCTCTATGAAACGCATCATCAATCCTTTGAAATTCCTCATAATAAATAAGTTTTACTGGCAAATGCTTTTTTGTATAATTTGCACCAAAACCAGCTTGATGTTGAGCCAATCGTTTATCTAAATCGTTAGTACTACCAGTATAGTAACTATTGTCAGAACAAAGTAATATATACATATACCCTTTCATTTGCATGAAAATCTAATAATTTAATTTTACGTTAGTCGCTTCGACTCCGCTCAGCGACCAGAAGTTGAACGTTGAGTTTTGGTCGCTGAGCGGAGTCGAAGCGACTAACGTTGATTTACTTTGGTCTCGAAGTACCGAAGCGACTAACGCATCATTTTTTATCAACCCAAAGATATAACCATTTGGTTAAACTACAAAATTAATCACAGGAAATTACATTAAAAAGTAAAAAAAATACACATGCAACCCCATTTTAAATAGAAAAACTCAAATACATCTAGGGTTTTATCATACTTTTGTGTCTATAGTTCACAAGAAATCTATAGTATCATTTTGATAAACAGAAAAACCAAATTGTTATGAAAAAACCTTTACTCTCAGCCCTCGTATTTACGACCGCTTTATTTTCAGCTATGCTGATGAATGCTCAATGTGGTGCAGGTGTGCCAACTACTAGTATTATTGAAATGTGTTCTTACGACAACGTTCCAAGTTTCACCATTACTCGTGGTGCAAATTCAAACGTAAATCATCAATACGAATATCGAGTTTTTAAACCTTATGACCCAGCATCGACACTTGGAGCAGGTGAAACACCAATAGCAACAGTAACATCAGCCTCGTCAACCTTCGATCCGACAGGCTTTAGCAGTTTTGCAGCAGGAACCCAAAATCAATTCTGGATTGTAGAGTATGACTTGACTGACAAATGTATGAGTAAAGCAGCCGAAATGCTCTTAAAAGTAAAAGGAACCGCTTCGCCAAGTCCGGTGAACAATCTACCATTCTGCGAAACAACAACGGGAACCATATCATTATCGGTAACAGGGACCGTGACTAATTCGCAAATAGTATGGTATGATAGCACAGCTACTACAATAGCCGAAGCTTCAATGGCTGGAAATAAATTTATTGGCAATCCATATGTTGTGCAAAACATCGATACCTTGACCAAGGGAAACTATAAATATTTGGTATCAACAATCGTATCGGGTTGCCAAAGTCCCAAAGTTCCGGTTATCTTTAGAATAAAACCCAAACCAGCACCACCTGTAGTTGCTGGAGCAAGCTCATGTTGGTTACAACCCTTTGGAACAATGACAGCAACATCGAGTTTAACCAATCCGATTATCAGATGGTATGCTTCGCCAAGTTTATCGCCAATGTTAGTGCAAGGTTCGAGTTATACCCCAACATCAACGAATATTCCAAATACGACTACCAGTCAAATTCCATTTTATGTTACGCAAACATCCGATATTGAAAATTGTGTGAGCGAACCAGCAACAGTTTATTATCAATTGTATGCAAAACCAGCAAAGCCGGCCTTTGCTGAAACGACAATAAGCATGTGTCAATTTTCAACCACCTTACCATCATATGTAGTAACAAACGCAAGTAGTGGCGGTGTAATAAAATGGATAGACAATAACATAATTACTCAAGGAACAACCTATACACCCGAACGACCAGCGATTGCTTTATCAACTACCTTCAAAGCTTTTCAAACAGAAAATGGCTGTATGAGCGATACCGCAAAAGCAACCTTAGTTTTAATTCCAACGCCACCAGCACCAGCAACAACTATAAATCAAAGCATTTGTTTAAATGACAAACCAGAAGCCTTTCATGCTACAGTAAGTGGTCCATATACATTAAATTGGTATAAAAATATAACAGATATTGGTACTTCGAATTATGTAACTGGATTTTCATATTTACCTATTTCCAATATTTACCCAACAAATACAAGTGAAGCTCAAAAAGTTTCTTCCTACTATATTACCCAAACAACTACATATGCAAATCATTGCGAAGGTCCTGCAAGTACAGTTACACTCACTGTTTTCAACAAATACTGCTTAGATAGCACCATAACCTTAAACCATGGCGATAGTGTTTTAATTGGAACCAGCTACCACAAAACAGCAGAATCGTTCGATTACACTTACACATCAACAACTGGCGTTGATAGTGTTGTGCATTACAACCTCGTTTTAGCTGGCGACACAACTGCAAGTAAAATGCTTAATCCAAACAGCATTAGCATCAGCCCCGTTCCTGCAAATAACAAATTGTATATTGCAAATAATGGCAAAGAACAGATTGATGAATTAAGCATCATTTCGGAAAAAGGTCAGGTTTTATATTCGAACAAAAAGAAGGTTTTGGGAAATACCGAAATAGACTTAACGGGTTTCAGTTCGGGTGTTTATTTGCTTCGTTATATTATTGACGGTAAATTGGGAACGAAGACCTTTGTGGTGGTGAAATAAAAAAGAAATTTCAACCCAGCCAGCGTTTGAAACGCTGGCTGGGTTACCGACAAACAGATGCTTCGACAAGCTCAGCATGACGAACGAACCACGGTTGTCACCCTGAGCCAGTCGAAGGGTCAACAAAATCAAACTTTAAAACATTAATCGAAACTGAATGTACAAATAAAAAAAAGAGTACGTCTAATACACAAAAACGATGACAAACATTTCAGGCTTAATTCCCTTCCTTCAAGCATGTATCACGCCCGTTGCATTAATTTCGGGTGTTGGAATCCTTGTCTTAACGCTCACAAACCGACTGGGACGAATTATTGATAAAGTACGTTCGTTGCGAACCGAACTTGATAGCCAAACGGTGCGTCGCGAGGAAGAAAAGAAAATACAAATCAAAATTCTGTACCGTCGTGCAAAGCTTATACGAAATGCCATTGCATTAATCACCACAAGCATCATCTGCAGTAGTTTGATTATTCCTGTATTGGCAATTTCAATTCTTGGTGGTTTCGATGTTCAGGTATTTGGCTATGTATTTTTCAGTATTTCAATTATGTCGTTTATTACCGCTGCGCTATTTTTCTTTACCGACATTGTTGTATCATTGAAAGCGATAAAGTTGGAGATTAAGGAATTTATATTATGAACAACCCAGCCAGCGTTTCGAATTAACCCAGCCAGCGTTCCAAACGCTGGCTGGGTTAAAAATACAGGTACTTACTTTTTTTCATCATTTCCCACACCTATTTGAACAAAAAATCCAAACAATTCTTTCACTCAGAATCTTCAATTTTCGAACGAGATAAACTATCTTCGCAATACTAATTTAAAACAAAAATATATGGCAATTTCAAATTTTAATTATCATAATCCAGTTCGCATCCTTTTTGGAAAAGGAGAAATAGCGCAACTTCCAAACTATATTCCACAAGGTGTAAAAGTAATGATTACCTACGGTGGTGGCAGTATCATGAAAAATGGTGTGTACGACCAAGTTAAAAAAGCATTGGCAGGTTACGATATTGTTGAATTTGGTGGAATTGAACCAAATCCTAGTGTTGAAACACTTCGCAAAGCCGTTGCATTAGGCAAAAAAGAAAAAGTACAATTTTTACTTCCTGTAGGTGGTGGTTCAGTTGTTGATGGTACAAAACTTATTGCAGCTGCATTACTTATCGATAACGATCCTTGGGATATATTAATTGGTAAAGCAGAGGTTTTAAATGCTATCCCAATGGGAGCAATTTTAACATTACCTGCAACAGGAACAGAAATGAATGCCGGTGCTGTAGTATCAAATAAAGCGACCGAAGAAAAATTTGCATTTCACAGTCCTTTCGTGATGCCAAAATTCTCGATTCTCGATCCAGAAGTTTGTTATTCATTACCCGACATTCAAATTGCAAATGGTGTTGTCGACGCTTTTGTACATGTTATGGAACAGTATCTTACGTACCCAGTTAATGCACAAATAAACGATCGTTTTGCAGAATCGATTCTTCAAACATTGGTCGAAGTTGGACCAAAAGCATTGGCAGACAAAACAAACTACGAACACATGTCAAACTTTATGTGGTCGACAACTGTTGCATTAAATGGATTAATCGGATCGGGCGTTCCAAACGATTGGGCAACACATCAAATTGGTCATGAAATAACAGCTTTCAATGGCGTAGATCATGCACAAACATTAGCAATTGTACTTCCAGGAGTTATGTCGATTATGCGTGAAGGTAAAAAAGATAAAATTCTGCAATTCGGAGCAAGAGTATTTGGCGTAACTGCTGGAACCGAGCAAGAAAAAATTGACGAAACTATCAATAAAATGGATACTTTCTTCCAACAAATGGGACTTAAAACTCGCTTAAGTCAATACGGAATTGGCAAAGACACTATCGATAAAATTGTAGACCGTTTTGTGAAACGTGGCTACAATATGGGCGAAAGAGCTGATATCAGTCCTGAAAAATTGAGATTGATTTTAGAGAATAGATTGTAAGATTAGAGCTCGCTTCGACTCCGCTCAGCGACCGGTCGCTGAGCGGAGTCGAAGCGAGTCGAAGCGAGTCGAAACTACTATTTTGAGAGAGGAACTTTGCATTGCGAGGTTCCTCTTTTTTATTTGTTTGTCACCCTGAGCTTGCGGTTACTGAGCGTAGCCGAAGTATCGAAGGGTCTGATAGATTTTCAAATGCTTCGACAGGCTCAGCATGACGAGCGAAAGTGGTTATTTCTCATTTGATTTTAATCATCTCATAAGCAAATCATCATCGTAAAATTTCGTATCTTTGCCGATTAATTATTAGCTGTGAATTTCGAATTAGAATCATCATACAAGCCAACCGGCGACCAGCCTACAGCCATCGAACAATTGGTTCAAGGCATTAATGCTGGACTCAACCATCAAACCTTACTTGGCGTTACGGGTTCGGGAAAAACCTTTACCATTGCTAATGTTATTCAACAAATAAACCGGCCCGTTTTAGTGCTCAGTCACAACAAAACATTGGCAGCTCAGCTATATGGCGAATTCAAGAATTTTTTTCCAAAAAATGCAGTTGAATATTATGTTTCATATTACGACTATTACCAACCTGAAGCATTTTTACCATCGTCAAACACCTATATTGAAAAGGATTTATCGATAAACAAAGAGATTGAAAAACTACGACTCAGCACCACAACAGCTTTACTTTCTGGTAGACGCGATGTAATTGTTGTTTCGTCGGTTTCGTGTATTTATGGAATTGGAAATCCCGAATCGTTCCACAATAGTGCCGTAATATTAAATCGTGGAGATAAAATTAGCCGAGATGTGGTTCTCCGAAAATTGGTAGATGCTATGTATTCGCGCAACGAGGTGCTTTTTGAACGCGGGAATTTCCGAGTTAAAGGCGATACGATAGATATTTTTGTTGCTTCGAGCGACGTTGCATACCGAATCGTTATGTGGGATAACGAGATTGAAGAATTAGCAATCATAGACCCAATAGATGGACGCGTTCAGGAGCGAATAGATACTGTCACCATTTTTGCCGCAAACATGTTTGTGATGGATAAAAATGTGATGTGGAACGCCATTCGTCAAATTCAAGATGACTTGGTTTTACGTGTTGCGGAACTCAAAGAAATTGGCAAACACTTAGAAGCTGCCAGACTCGATGAACGTGTCAATTTCGACCTTGAAATGATGCGCGAAATTGGTCATTGTCCCGGTATAGAAAATTATTCACGATATTTTGATGGCAGAAATGCCGGCACTCGCCCTTTCTGTCTTTTAGACTTTTTTCCAAAAGATTTTTTACTGGTGATAGACGAAAGTCATGTATCGGTTTCACAAATTGGAGCTATGTATGGTGGCGACCGTTCGCGCAAGACAAACCTTGTGGAATATGGTTTCCGTTTGCCATCGGCATTAGATAATCGTCCACTTCGATTCCCCGAATTTGAAGAATTAGTTGGTCAAACAATTTATGTGAGTGCTACCCCAGCCGATTATGAATTAGGAAAATCGGAAGGTGTGATTGTTGAACAACTCATTCGCCCAACTGGTCTTATCGACCCTGAAATTATTATCCGTCCATCGCTGAATCAAATTGACGATCTTGTTGGAGAAATTAACAAAAGAGTTGAAAAGAACGAACGTGTTTTGGTAACCACACTGACCAAACGTATGGCCGAAGAATTACAAAAATATTTTGACAAACTCAGAATCAAATCGGCTTATATCCACTCTGATGTTGACACCATGGAACGTGTTGAAATATTGGAAAAACTCAGAATGGGTAAATTTGATGTTTTGGTTGGTGTTAACCTTCTTCGCGAAGGCTTAGACTTACCCGAAGTTTCGCTTGTTGCCATTATCGATGCCGACAAAGAAGGATTCCTTCGCAGCGAACGTTCTCTAACACAAACAGCAGGACGTGCAGCTCGTAACATCAATGGCATTGTAATTATGTATGCCGATAAAATAACCAATTCGATGCGTCGCACTATTGACGAAACCAATCGCCGACGCATTAAACAGATGGAATATAACCGAATCAATAATATCACGCCAACTCAAATTAGCAAAACGATAAATTCCGTTATGGATAAATCGGGAGCAAAAGCCTATGTTGAAGCGGAAACTTTTGACGTTGCAGCCGATCCAGTAATCAAATATATGAGCAAAGATGCTCTCACCAAAACCATCAACAATACACGCAAAGCAATGGAAAAAGCTGCGAAAGATCTCGATTTCATAGAAGCATCACGTTTACGAGACGAAATGTATGCTTTAGAAAAATTGATGGAGAAAAAATAGGATTTTAGGTGTAAGGTATTAGTTGTTAATTATATTAAAATAGATTGTCCTTTGTAAATATAAATGCAAATAATTGACAACAAATATTCAAACAAACTGTATACCTGTGAGATGAACTTTCACTAATGAATAAATGATAAACAGATGAAAAAACTTTCTTTGTTAATTCTAATGTCAACCTTTACATTCCTAGGTTTTTCTCAAATTATTATTAATGAGTTTTGTGCGTCAAACAAATCGATTGCCGACCCTCAATTTGGCAAATTTTCTGATTGGATCGAACTCTTTAATCCCGACAATCAAGATGTTGATTTGACTGGTTTTTACTTGACAGACAAAGCATCTGAAATCAAAAAATGGACAATACCAGCAAACGTCGTAATACCTGCAGAAGGCTTTCTTGTTCTTTGGGCCGATGGTTTGAATAGTGGACTTCACACAAATTTTAGTCTTGCTGCCGATGGTGAATTTATTGGATTAGCAACGCCATCGGGTGTTTATATTGATTCCCTAACTTATGACATTCAAAAAACAGATATTTCGTATGGTAGAATAGACGATGGAGCAATGATCTGGGGATTTTTCAGTACTCCAACACTTGGAACGTCAAACAACTTAAGTTCTGTTGTTATTAAAACAGCGAAACCACTTTTTTCTCTAGCTCCGGGAGTCTATTCAGGTTCACAAACAGCAACAATAGCAGCAGAATCGGGAGCTAAAGTTTATTACACAACCAATGGTTCAACGCCTACTAATAAAAGCACAGTATATAATGGAGCAATAACATTAAATAATACAACAATTCTTAAAGCAATCGCATTAAAATCGGGCGAAGATGAAAGTGATGTAGCAGCATCGACCTTTTTCATAAATGAACATACTTTTGATTTACCAATACTTTCAATATCGACAGATCCAAATTGGCTCTTTAATGCCGATTCAGGAATATACGAATTAGGACCAAAGGCAGATACTACCCAACCTCATTATGGAGCAAACTATTGGCTTGACAAAGAAATACCTATGACATTTCAATATTATTCGCCAACAGGAGCAGAACGGGTAAACGTAGAAGGCGGAGCTAAAATTTATGGTGGATATAGTAGAGTTAATGACATTAAATCGATGCAATTTAAGGCTAAAAGTAAATATGGTGCTTCGATGTTTCATTATCAATTTTTCAAAGATAAAAACATTATCGATTTCAAAAACATTGGTATTCGAAATTCAGGAAATGATTATGGAGGAACAATGTTTCGAGATGCATTTATGCAGCAACTCACCAAAAAGTATATGAAAATCGATTATCAAGAAACCCAGCATGTTGCATTCTTTATTAATGGCAATTATTTTGGATTGACAATGCTTATCGAAAAACTCAACGAAAACTATATCGCTTCAAATTACAATATTGACCCTAATAATGTTGATTTGCTTGATGCAGGTCCAACCGTCTTAAATGGCGACTTTAAAGCTTGGAACGAATTTGAAAACTATTACACAAAAACAGATCTTTCATCTACCACAAATTATAATCATATCAAAACCATGATGGATATGGATGAATATATCGATTATATGATTGCCGAATTGTATTACTCAAATACCGATTGGCCTGGCAATAACATGAAATACTGGAGAGAAAGAAAAACAGATGCAAAATGGCGTTGGATATTATATGATACTGATTTTGGTTTTGGTCCTTGGGGCTCAGACCCTTGTGCCAATCCAATTACGTTTATAACAGATAATGATGGTCCAAGTTGGCCCAATCCACCTCATTCAACGCTTCTTTTTCGTAATTTATTAACGAACCAAAGTTTTAAAAACGAATTTATACAACGGTTTGCATACCAAATGACAACGTCGTTCGATTCGGTTAGAGTAAACAAAATGATTGACAGTATCAGTACATCGATCTCAAATGAAATGACGTATCAAATTGCAAGATGGTCGCATCCAGGAAGCATCACCGATTGGCAAGGTTACGTTAACGAAATGAAACATTTTGGATTGCAACGAGGAGCATGTGTCCAAGATCATATTAAAAATTATTTTGGAATAACAGGAATGGCTGATGTTACAATTAAAAACGATACAGCAAAAGGCAACGTTTACCTGGCATCTAAAAAACTTGACACCTTACACTCAGGCACATATTTCAAAGACATAGCAATTCCGATTTCAGCTATCGCTCGCGATGGTTTTGCATTTAAATATTGGAAGAAAACGGAATATAATTCGAGTTCAACAATAAGCAGTCAAACATTAATTGCAAAGAATGCAACATGGAATTATTTAGATAATGGTACCGACCAAGGAACAACATGGATACAAAGTACATTTAACGATGCAAGTTGGAAATCGGCTAATGGAATTTTCGGATATAGCGAACCAAATATTACAACAATAATCGATTACGGTGGAAATGCTTCGAATAAATATATTACGACCTATTTCCGGAAGAAAATGACAGTAATAAACCCAAACGAATTTACAAGTGTTACTTTACGTCTTATGCGTGGTGATGATGCTATCGTATATATAAATGGAGTTGAAACAATTCGAAGCAATATGCCAACAGGAACGATTGGATATCAGACTACTGCATTTGGAGCTACCGAAACAGACGAAATGAACTACTTAGACTATACGATTCCTGTTTCAGCATTTATAAAAGGTGAAAATACCATAGCTGTTGAAGTACATCAAACAAGTATTACTAGTAGCGACCTCAGTTTTGATATGGAATTGGTAGCCACAACGAAAACAATTACAACATCAATTTTGGTTGATTCAAAAGACTATAATAAAGATTTACAATTAGTACTTCAAAAAAATGTAATTCTTGAACCCGTTTATCAAAAGCTAATTCCACTTGTGATAACAGAATTTCAAAACCAATCGGACAAGGGTCTTCAAGGTCAATTTATTGAATTATATAACGCAGGAAACTATACTATCGACTTAAGTAAAATAACCATTTCGGGCGATGTTGCGTTTTCATTTCCAGCTAACAGTACAATCCCAAAGAGTGAATTTATAATCATTTGCAAAGATACTACGCAATATGCCTCAATCCCGACTAAAAAATATGATTGGACAATTGGGCAACTAGCATCAGCAGGTATAATACTTATGAAAGATGACGTTGGCGATACGGTTGATTATGTGTCGTTCCAAAATGCTGCACCATGGCCAATTAACACTGCATCGTCAAACGTTTCAATCGAATTAATACAATCGCAACTCGACAATAACATCGGGAATAATTGGCAATTAAATCCTATTGTAGGTGGAACACCAGTTGGATTCCCCATTGAACCAATTATATCTAACATTTACATAAATGAATGTATGAGTAACAACAGTTCGGCCTTTGTTGATGATAATGGCTATTTTAGCGATTGGATAGAATTGTATAATGCAGGTACAACAGCGGTAAATGTTGCAGGATTATATTTAACGGATAGCGATTTAAGCAAAGCAAAATATAGAATCCCTGATACAGACTCAACAATTACTACAATACAACCAAGAGGTTTTCTAACGTTTCGTGCAGATAGTAAACCGCAAAGTGGAATTTTACATACCAATTTCAACCTAAGTAAAGGTGGCGAAACAGTTTATTTATATCAGGTAAATTATCACGATAGTCTTTTAATTGATAAACTCTCGCTACCATCTCTCGACACAAATACCAGTTATGGTCGCTATCCAGATGGATCAAATACTTTTCATACATTTCTGGGTTACACACCGCTGGCATCGAATACCCTTGCCGTAAAAGTTTCTGGTTTATACTTAAATGAAGTAATGCCGTTAAATAATATAACTACAGATGAAGCTGGAGAATTTGATTCGTGGGTTGAAATATATAATAGTAATGCTCATCCAGTTAATGTTGCGGGGCTCTTTTTAACCAACAATTCAGTAACGAAAAACAAATGGATATTTCCAACTAATGATATTACCAAAACAACCATTCCAGGTTATAGTCACCGTTTAGTATGGCTTGACAATGAACCATCAGATGGAACGATGCATGCAAACTTCACGATTCCGTCAAACAATGGTTATTTAGCATTATATCAACAATTCTCAAGTGATACAAATTTACTTAGTGATATAAACTATACTATAACAAAAGACTATGATTCATATGGTCGTTATCCATCAGGTTCAAAAACGTTTTATGAAATGCAAAAAGCTACACCACGAACATGGAATAGTTTAGCTAGTCTTACTTTTGATAAACCAGAATCGGACAATATTGAATGTTCAATATATCCTATTCCAATGACTTCAATTCTGCATATTTCTTCGTCTAGAGATGTAAAACGAATAACAATATATACAATTGAGGGAAAAATAGCATTAACATCATTTCAAAGTTCAATAGATGTTTCGCTTTTAAATGCGGGAATGTATATTGTTGAAATTAAAACGGACAATGGAGTAAAACGAATTTTAACAATAAAACAATAATCATCCTTTTAATTTATTCTTTTTCTTGAACTTATATCGATTTAAACAGTACCTTTGATAATACAGTATTAAAACTTGACTATCATGGCTAAAGAAAAAGAAGGTAAAAAGAAAGTTGATAAAACCGCTCCAGTAAAAAATCTGAAAGAAAAAAGAGCTGATAAAGCAGCAAAGCGCGATGCAAAAAGCAAAGAGTAATGCGAACAAAATATAATAAGAAAGCCCAAGCAAATAACTGTTTGGGCTTTCTTGTTTTTTATTAGTAAACCTTTTCTCCTAAAGCAATTTTAAACTTCAACAAACTGAGGCTATAATCGATTTTCGTTTTTAACACGGTTAATTTCGTTTCCGAAAGCGATGTTGAATTATCGAGCAATTCTATATTGGTAATAACACCCGATTTAAAGCTTGTTTCAGCTAAATTATAGGCTTGTAGAGCTTGTTGTAATTGCAATTCAGATTGATTGATTTTCAATAAAGCAGATTGAACATTTGATTCACTTTCAACAACCTCGTTTACCACAGTACGACGTGCTAATTCTATATCCTCTTTATTTCCGTCAATATCGGCTTGCGCTTGTAATAAGCTATATTTTTTTCGACCGGCATCGAACACTGGAATTTTCAAACCAAAACCAACAGCATAGTTTAATGTTTGTTTATTCAAATCGGGGAAATAACCATTTTTTGTTCCACCAGAAGCAAAAACTGCCAATCCAGGATTCGATTGCATTCCCAAAACCATGTAATGAAGTTCCGACAATTTCACCTTTTCTTGAGCCAGTTTAAGCTCTTGACGTGTTTGAGTTGCATAAGTCAAAAGCGAATCTGATGTATTAAAATCGGTTACCGATTGCAATTCTTTTTTAACAACCAATGTTGTTTTTTCGGGTTGACCAAGTAATAGATTTAATTGACAAATCTGAATTTTCAATGCCGACTGTAAATCGGTTTTTTGATTTTCGATCGATGAAATTCTTACTTTGGTAGTCAACACTTCATATTGTGTTGCAGAACCTGTTTCTTTCTTCTTTTCAACGAATTTTAGATGTTCGTTTAAGGTATTTAACTGTTCTTCTTTAATCTTTACAGCTTCTTGCAAAAAGACCATTGCATAATAGATATTCACAACTCCCAACGATATTTTTTGTTTTATCTGCTCTGCCGAAAGTGTAATAAGTTCCTTGCTTTGAATCGCAAAATCAACATTTTTAGACGTTTTTCCAAAGTCATAAATCGTTTGATGAACATCGGCAGTTGCAGAAATCATATTGTTTGGATACATCTGAAAGGTCGTCCCACCAAAATCTATTGCAGGTGCAGGGCCAATATTTGTAAAACCTGCATTAAGACTTACATCAGGTAAATACGCAGTTTTTGCCATTCCAATGCGAGCATCAGCAGCCGATTGTTCTATGATATTTTTTTTAATTGCAGGGTAATTAGCAATTACTTGTGTCAATATAGTATTGAGCGAAAGCGAATCGGTTTGTGCCGAAACAGTTATAGAAGCAAACGTTACACTTAGTAAAATAAAATATTTAATCGATTTAATCATATTTGTAGTTTTTTTTAATTGAATGATAGAGCACTCGAAACATAGCTTATATATAAATAGAAGTATTTAGTCGAGTATTTCATGTACTATATTTTCATCTGTTTGTGTTTGATCTTTTTTCTTTGTTCGTAAAACAATTGCAGGAATCAATCCTAAAAGTGTTATAATAAATGCTAGCATAAAATCGTCGTCAATACCTTGAATATAAGCTTGTTTTGTGACATTCCCCATCAATAAAACTTGTCCTTGTTTCATAGCCAATGCCGGTGAACTTCCACCATGCACTTGAATATAATTTGACAATCCGTAAGCTACATTTTTAAATTCCTGAGCTCCCGCTTGCAAAGCATTTCCAAAAATTTGTGCATGAAAATTTATTCTAGATGTTAGTACTGTAGCAAAAATAGCAACACCAACACTACCGGCAATTTGACGGAGCGTATTTGTAATTGACGAGGCTTGAGCCATTTTATCGCGTGAAACAGTCAAATACGATAAGGTACTAAGTGGAGCCATTAAAACTCCCATTGCAAAACCTCTGATATACAACGATGTCATTATTATATTATGCTCTGACAAAAACGACAAATTGGAATTGAGATAAAAACTTGTAGCCAAAAGAATAAAACCTAAAATTATTGGAATTTTGGGACTCACTTTATTAGAAAACACACCAGCAATTGGTGACATAATTCCTTGAATGATTCCGACTGGCAAAAACACTGAACCAGCTTGTAATGCAGTATATCCCAATGAATTCTGAAGATACATTGGTAACAAAAAAGTACTTCCAAACATCCCAATACTAAAAATAAATAATGCCATATTACAAAAACCAAAATTGTAGTTAAGTAATAATCGTAAATCTAAAAGTGGATGCGCTGTGGTTAATTCGTGCGTCATAAAAACGGCAAAGGCTATTAATGAAATGGCAAAGCATGCAAGAACATACGGTGCCGACCATCCGTCTGCATTTGTTGCTGCATTTCCTTCGGAAAGAGCAAAAAGCAATACTGGTAAAAATATTATTACCGAGATAAAACCAATAAAATCGAAATCTTTTATTTTTTTGTTAATGTATTCTTTTTGAACAACTATGGTAAATAATAATGCAAAAATTCCGACTGGTATATTAACATCGAAAATAAGTTGCCAACTAAAATTGTCGACTAAATAGCCACCGATTAGTGGTCCAAAAGATACTGATGCTGCAGCAGAAATAACCCAAAATCCAAGAGCAATGCCTCTTTGTTTTGGTGGAAATTCTCGGGTAATAATTGCCATTCCCAAAGGTTGTATAATACCTGAACCTAGCCCCTGAACAACTCTCGATAAAATCAATGTGTTTTCATCGGTCGAAAGTCCGCATAGTAATGAGCCAAAGGTAAAAAGCAACATACCGAGAAAATAGATTTTTTTATAGCCAAATTTATCGGCAATCCATCCCGAAGTTGGAAGCATAACTGCCATTGCCAACATATAAGCTGTAACAACCCACTCTATTTTATCGAGACCAACACCAAAAGTCGACATGATTTTAGGTAAACCAACATTTACAATCGTACTGTCTAGCACGGCCATAAAAGTACCAAGCATAACATTGGCAAGAATAAACCATTTGTACGACTCGTGACTTGGATGAAATCCCGAGTCGCGATTACGAACCTTTCTGCGAATTCTATGTGAAAGAGAAACTTTACGCATTATTCTTTAATAATTTTCACCTCACTCGACATTCCCGAAAGGAAATTATAGCTTGATATTGAGCTACCATTTTCGGTACCATCGATCGATATTTTTAATGGAACACGTTGTGTAACTTTTGTAAAATTGCCCGAAGCATTACTTGCAGGAATTAATGAAAATTGTCCAGCAGTGCTTGTACTGATCGAGAATATTTTTCCAGTAAATACAACATCTGGAAAAGCATCTATGTCGAATTTAGCATTTTGTCCAATGTGTAATTTGCCCACTTTTGTTTCTTCTAAATATACAATTATCCAAAATTTAGAATTGTTATTGATCGTGTAAATCGATTGTCCTGGTTGAACTATATCGCCTGCCAATAACCAACGTTTCGCAATTAAACCAGAGATTGTTGCATATAATTTAGTATTTCCCATTTGGGTTTTAATAACGTTAATTTGAGCGGCTGAACTTTCAACAGCTTTTGCAGCACTATTAATTAACGAACGAGAAACCTGTATTTGAGATTTTGCAGCATCAAGTTGAGCTTGAGATGTTTCGAGCGTTTTCTTTGCATGGTCGAATTGTTCTTTGGTAATAACATCGCCAGCAAATTGACTTTTCGCACGATTAAAATCTTCTTGAGCACGACTCAAACTAACTTCTTGAACTTTGATATTTTCTTCGTCGAACGAAAGTTTTGCTTCGGCTTGCGTTTTTGCAGCTTCAGTTTGTGCTTTTGCAGCAATTGCTTGTAATTTTTGAGCGTACAAATCGGAGCTATCGAGTTCTGCAAGTAATTGACCTGCTTTAACTGAATCGCCTTCTTGAACATATATTTGTTTTATGCGCCCCATAATTTTTGGACTTACCGAAACGACATCAGATTCGACATGCGAATCGTCGGTTGTAAAATATTTCGAATAATCTTGATACCATACAATTCCGGCAACTAGAACCAATACAACGACTAACGTTAAAGGAATATATACTTTTAGATTTTTCTTCTTTTCCATATTACATTATTTATTTTCTATTTCTGTTTTACAAGGTTCCAATTCGCTTAAAACAATCAGAATATCTTTAACTTGTTGGGTTGCAATCGATAAGGTTTCAAGCTTCTCGTTATCGAGTTTCGAAAGTTTTGCACGTAAATCTTCGCTTATATCTTGCCTTATTTCGGTTAATATTTGCACTCCCTTTTCGGTTAATTGAATATTAACAATTCTTCGATCATTGTCGTCGTGGAATCGCGCAACTAATTCTTCGGCAATAAGTTTATCAACCAATCCTGTAACATGTGGTTTGGGCATATTTAACTTTCGTCCAATTTCCGACATCGATATAAGACCCTTTCGTTTTAAAACCCACATAACAAAAACTGCTCCTGGTGGCATTGGCGTTTTGTTTCGCGATGGTTTTAAAAGATTCTTATATAATAATGGCTGAAGATGCATAAGATTATCAACAACACCATCGATATTTGTTTGTATCATTTATACTTTATTTACAAATAAATAATGGTTACAAATTTATAACTATTACAAATAACAAACAATAAATAATACAAACTTTATTTACAAACAGAAGATTAAATCAATAAATTGTAAGGTAATGAAACAATTAGCGTTAAAACATTTGCAAAATATATTTCTTTGAACAATCTTTTTCGAGAAAAATATATAATTTGCATAAAATATTCAAAGGATAAATAGTACAATATGGAACAGTATACAAAACACATATGGCGATTTTCGAGAGTTGGTGGAGTTAATAGAGTTAATTTAGAAAGAGGTGACGATTTACGTTATCTACCCGAATTAGACCAAAAATTATGGACTGCACTCAGTTGCCCAGTTCATGGACTCGAAATTGATGCAAAAACCCTTGAATTAATTGACACAGACAAAGACGATCGTATTCGGGTTCCCGAAATCTTAAACGCTGTATCGTGGATGTGCTCTGTAATTTCTGATCCTGGAATTTTATTAAATCCAAGTTCTGAATTTCCAATATCAGCAATAAATACAGGTAACGATGAAGGTCAACAACTCCTAAATTCGGCAAAACAAATTCTTGAAAATCTTGGCAAAGGAAATGCAGCAACAATAAGTGTTGATGATACTTCCGACACGATAAAAATATTTGCAAACACCAAATTTAACGGCGATGGTATAATTACTGAAAACTCCGTTGACGATATCACAAAACCACTAATACAAAGCATGATTGCAACGGTCGGTTCCGTTATCGACAGAAGTGGTAATCAAGGAGTTTCGATTGAATTAGTTGATCTATTTTACAAACAATGCGAAGCGTTTGAAGACTGGCACGCAAAAGCCGAAAACAACCCAAAAGCAATAGTACCATTTGGATCAGAAACAGAAACTGCATTTAGTGCATTTCAAGCCATTAAATCGAAAGTAGACGATTATTTTATTCGTTGTAAACTGGCTCAATTCGATACGCAGTCGGCAACGATACTCAACAGCTTAACTACTCGTTTCGAGGAAATTAGTCGCAAAGATTTATCAACTTGTGATGATGAAATTTCTGAATATCCACTTTCAAAAATCGAAGCAAACAAAGCACTTTCATTAACAGAAGGAATAAATCCAGCATGGGAGAAAAAGCTACTATCTTTTGTCAATCTAGCAATTACGCCAAACAAAAAAACATTATCGGAAAGCGAATGGCTCGACACAATAAAATTATTCGATGCATACAAAACATGGAAATCAGAAAAAAGTGGTGATATAATAGAATCGCTTGGTATTGAAACGATTAAAGCAATTTTGGCAGACTCAAAAAAAGACTATTTAAATTCGTTGATAATACAAGACAAAACCTTTGAGAAGGAAGCGATGAACATTATCTTGGTCGACAAATTAGTTCGTTACCATCGCGATTTGTTTACTTTACTCCGAAATTTTGTAACATTTTATGACTTCTATTCTCCCGAAGGGAAAGCTATTTTTCAAGTTGGAACCTTGTTCTTGGATCAAAGAAGCTGTGATCTTTGTATTAAAGTTTCGGATATGCCAAAGCAAGGTACTATGGCAAGTTTAAGTGGAATGTTTTTAATTTATTGCGATTGCACATCGAAATCAAAAAACGAAAAGATGACTATCGTTGCAGCTATGACCAATGGCGATATCGACAATTTAATAGTTGGACGTAATGCCATTTTTTACGATCGCAAAGGATGCGACTGGGATGCAACGGTTATAAAAATCGTTGAAAATCCAATTAGTATTCGTCAAGCCTTTTTCTCTCCATACCGCAAAGTTGCTCGTTTTATCGAAAAACAAGTTGACAAATTTGCATCGGAAAAAGATAGTCAGGTTCACGCAAGTACAACATCAAATATCGAAAAAACATCAACAAATATCGTATCGAAAGAAGCAGTAGCAGCACCGATAGTTCCAGCCGCAACACCAGTTCCGGCTCAACCTTTCGATGTAGGAAAATTTGTGGGAATTTTCGCTGCAATAGGGTTAGCTATTGGTGCAATTGGTACCGCTTTAGCATCATTTATTGCAGGATTTTTAGGATTGGTTTGGTGGAAAATGCCATTTGCAATACTTGGAATTATTTTGATAATTTCTGGACCATCGATGATCATAGCATATTTAAAACTTCGAAAACGAAATTTAGCTCCAATTCTTGATGCAAATGGATGGGCAATTAACGCACGTGCAATTGTAAATATTCCTTTTGGAAATACCTTGACATTTATTGCCGCTTTACCTAAAAATGCTAAACTAGATTTTAAAGATCCTTTTTCGAACAAGAAATTCCCATATGTGAAAGTTAGTTTGGCTTTACTTGCAATAATTGCTGCTACGATTTATTATTTGTGGCGTCATGGATATTTCAGTAATTGGGGGATTTAGTGATTGTTGTTTCTTCCTATTGCGTAACAATTACTTTAGATGTTTGAATCGCATCAGTTGAGATGACTTCTACCGTATAAAAACCTATCGGGAGATTAATTGTTATTTCATTTTCAGACAACTCTTGTAATTTTAGAATTGATTGACCTAAAACGGAATAAATAAAAATATTGGTAATCAAAGCTGAACTTGTAACTCGAAATGCTCCAGTTGAAGGATTTGGATAAAGAGTTATTCCAGTTACCTCTTTTGCTACAATGCTTGTATTTGTTTTAACGACAGTAACAATTGCCTCATTTGTCAATACGGTACAATCGTTACTAATTGAACATCGCAATCCCAAACCATCAAAAGTCGTTGTAAGAGATGAAATTTGTAAGAGCGGATTTGCCGAATTTGAAAAAGAGGTATCGGTAAAATCTTGCCATCCAATTCCATTATGAGAATTATATTGCCATTTATAATTCAAAGAATCGCCTGCAAAAGCCGAAACGTTAAGATGATCACCTTCAACAAAGGTGGTATCTGCAATGAAAGGAATATTTGCTAAACAGAACGAACTATCAATTTCTATTTTTGCAGGTATTTTCAATGCCGAAGCTTTTCCCAAAGTAGCAATTTCAGCATCAGACATTGTATAATCACGAATTTGAACACTGTTGACATATAGCGGACTCGTTTCGTTGCTTTCATCGGAAAACAAGTTTGACATTTGAATTGCCCAATTATTATTTATACAAAAACGATATTTATATATCTCAGGAACAACAACAGAACCTAAAAAATTGCCATCACTATAAACATTAATTTTATTACTATCTAAGTCGAATGCAAAAACTAGCCGATACCAAACACTATCGTGAATTGAGCCAAAATATTGATCAAGAATGCCAATACCATTATTATCATTTGCATTAATAAATAATTCGGCATCATCGGTATTTGCACTTCCCGTTTGAAACAACGCAATATAAGCTTGTGAACTCGCCGGTTTTAGGATATCCATTAGTAAGGTATAATTAAGATTACAATCGCAATATTTCCACGACGAATCGGCAATGGGAGCCATATTTGAGAAGAAACGAAGAGCATGTGCAGAATCAAGCGCAGGAATATATGCAACAGGAATATCAATACCATAAATTGAAGGAATAAAAAATTCTGATGTTTTTTTAAAAAGTGGGGTTTGCTTTCCATTGCTTGTATCACCAATTAAAACCATTTGAGAGCCAATCGTTCCTTTTAAACTTTGAAAGCTAAAATCCCATTGTCCCGTTATTCGTTTTTCGGGGAAGAAACCTCCATATTTACCCTCACAAAAGAAGCTCTTTGCCATTGCAGCTCTATCGGTTTCCAAGCCATCAATACCAAAATTTTTAGCATACTCAAATAATTCATGTCCATCGATAGTGTATGTCCATAATCCAAGACCAATTGAATGAAGCATGTCACGATAATCAGCAATCCATTTATTTGCAGTATCTTGAATATCAATAATTGGAACTTCGGCAGCTATCACATTTTGCCTTTTCAAATTCTGATAAAATGCAATATCATGAATATCGGAAGGTGGTGGGCCAAAATACACCAATTTTGTATTTGGCATTAACGCATGATATTCTCGAACCTTTGTTGTATCGTCGGGGTCTATCATAAAAATGGTATCGGAGGCTCCCGATTCTAAAAGGGTTTTCTTAATAAGTTCCGGTTCGTAAACCTTCATATTCAGATACAACTTCCGATTATATTTTTGAGCAATTTTAATTGCTTCGAGCAATGTTGGAACTTGATTTCCTGCAAATTTGGGGTTTTTCCAACTTCCAGCATCAAATTGTTTGATTTGTGCTTTTGTCATTTCAGCAATAAAACCGTGACCATTAGTAGTTCTATCGATATATTCATCGTGCATCAGCATCAACACACTATCTTTTGTCATTCGTGGATCAACCTCTATTGCCCATGCTCCTTCTAAAAAGCCTTGTTCAAGAGATAAAAGCGTATTTTCAGGAAAATAATACGATGCTCCACCACGATGACCAATTGCATGAAACGTACACTGAGCATTACTTTGCAGTACAACGAAATATATTAGGGGAAAGAGTATATAATATTTTTTCATAGACTGTAACTTTAGATGTTTTACTATTCTAAAGATACGTCAAATAATTGAGAATTTCAGCTTTTAAAAACCAATAAACAATCCCAAAGCTCTAACAGGAAAGGCAATAACGGTATCATTCGTTTTTTTTTTGCAAAAACGAATGATTTGATTTGGCGAACAATAACAATGCTTAGTCATCAGTGAACTTTGACTATTTTACATCCGAAACGTTATATTGGCAAATGTACAGTAAACGTACTTCCTTTACCATAAATACTTTCAACCGTAATGGTTCCTCCATGTCGTTGAACAAATTCATTACAAAGAATTAAACCTAAGCCAGTACCATGTTCATTTTCAGTACCTGGAATAGAAACTTTTTCGGTAATCGACAATAATTTGTCGATATTTTCAGAGCTTATTCCTATACCATTATCGATTACAGAAATTTGAATACGATCAACAGATGTCGTAACTTCAATAGTTATTATTCCATTTTTTAAAGAATATTTAATCGCATTCGTTACAAGATTTCGCAAAATAGTGCTAATCATATTTCTATCAGCTACGATTATAAGTTGGTCATCAACAACGCAGTTTATTTGTATGATTTTAACAAAACAAATACTTTGTAAACTTCGAACAATGTCATTAATTAGGGTCTACTGAATAACTCTACCTCTTCGAGAATCAAACAGCAAAATCAATATCGATTTTATCCCAAAGATTACAATTTAAAGGGCTTATAATTTTATCAACTAAAAAACATCCACTTCTA